>Ga0208407_1000261_pt1 | contig 25217 bp, 24 predicted proteins | sample ETNtaG_9_FD_185775 | JGI IMG/M metagenome (GOLD analysis project Ga0208407, IMG submission 185775) | Marine microbial and viral communities from oxygen minimum zone, Eastern Pacific Ocean - ETNP201406SV69 (SPAdes) (version 2) | ecosystem: Environmental > Aquatic > Marine > Oceanic ...
AGCGGAAGGTATTAAATTTGATAAGTCGGGAAGAACGGACCTTGAACTTTATCGCTGGGATGGTGAATAATTACTGAATCGGTTTGTTAAACTCGTTCAGAAGACATTGGATTTTTTCCGGAGGTTCCTTTTTCAGAAATGTATAGCAGAAGTTGAGGTTTAAAATTCTCAGTGTTTTTCAGGATTTAAATAAAAGACCTGAATTTTATCAGCTTCGATTAAGCATCAAGCGCTCTGCCAGATAGACAACGGGGTGGAGGATGCGGAGATCAATATTATTACTTCGTACTCCTGCACGTATTTGATAAAGACATCCGGGGTTAGCGGTAACAATGGTACTCGCCTTTGGATTTTCGGCCAGCGTTTGACGAATCGACTCGGTTTTACGATTCAGAACCGCAGCAGAAAGTTCGGGTTGAACAAGGTTGTATATTCCTGCCGAACCACAACACCAGTTTGATTCTTTGAGTACTACCAGTTTAACTCCAGGCAAACTGTTTAAAACTCTCCTTGGATTTTCGTCAACTTTCTGGGCATGCATCAAATGGCACGGTGCATCATAAAGCACAGTATCTTCATCTTTACTCCACGGAAGATTTGCCAGTAAATCCGGATAAGCAGAGAGAAATTGGAGAATGTCGGTGACTTTATTTTCGAAGTTTTTGCAATCCCCAGCCGACCTTGTGTCTTTTTGGTTTTCTACGTTTGCCTCAGTAAAAAGGTGGCGATATTCCTGCAACTGAGCACCACAGCCCGCAGCATTTGTGATGATCGCGTCCAAATGACGATTTTCAAACGCGGCCATGTTCTTCAGTGCAAATTCACGTGCGGTTTTTCTGTCTCCGCTGTGAACGTGCAGTGCCCCGCAGCAGCTTTGATTGCCAGGAACCACAACTTCACAACCAATATGACGCAGCAAAGTCAGGGTAGATTCATGGATAGCGGCTTCTGAAACATCCATTATACATCCCGAAAACATTCCAACTCTTAAATTTTCTTTCCGGATTTGAGCAGCATCTTCCTGCTTATCTTCTATTGATAAAGGAGCTAATATTTGATCGGCATGTTTGCGTTTAAATGATTTTCCTGAACATTTAGGCAGCAAATGTTGTTGAAAAACAAATTGTTGAGGTATTAATTTAGCTAAAAAAGAGTTGGTGATCAGTTTAGGTAATCCGCTAGCAGAATATATTTTTAAAATCCAACTGGCTGTGATCAGCAGATTCGTGGAGCGAAAAAGTCCTCTCAACAAGAAAAAACGTAAGATACGTTCTTTTAAACTTTGCTGAGTATTTTCCAAAATTATACCGCGTGTTTTTTCCAGCAATTCACCGTAAGGTACACCGGAAGGACAGGCACTTTCGCAGGCACGGCAATCCAGACAACGGTTAAGCGGATCAATCACTTCTGCTTCCAGTTCGAGTTCACCCTCCCAAAGTCCCCGCATTAAATAGAGACGTCCCCTTGGGGAGTCTTTTTCATCGCCTAGCTCCCTGTATGTGGGACAGTTGTCAAGGCATAGCCCGCAGTGAACGCATTTGAGTATATTTTCAAAATCAGCCTGACGGAAAAGTTCTTTGGTCGTCAGAACCGCCTTATGCGAAAATTCAATACTCATACATCCAACTCCAAATCGTAATAGCTGGAAGAAAAAACTCCGGCGGGGTCCAAATGACGTTTTAGCCTTTGAGTCAATGCATAACCGCTGGCAACACCGAAATCCTCCAAATCCTGCAGTGAATTTTCTGCATTAGCGCTGACCCAGCGAAGTTTGCAGTCAGGATGAACTAAAACGGATTTTATTTTTTCAAGATACTGAAGCTGTTCTTTTCTGTCACTGCATTCGTGCATAAAATGAATATCACCGCCGATCGGATGAATTAGCATTTTAAAATTTTCTTTACGGAACAGTTCAAAAGGGAAATTGAGAATATTTCCTGTTGCAGCAGTCGCGAACACATGAAAATACGATTCCGGCATTTCCCAGACATCACGTATTCCCGATATAAATCCCTTAAACCTGTTTTCTCCAGGCGTGAATTTTTGTCCGGCAAATGATTCTCCATCAGCAAGTACAGTCAAATTTTCCCCAAAAACAATGCTGATTTCATTTTCAATACGGTTTCGGTTAGGCTCGTTTCCGGAATATCCCAATCCTATAATCCAGTTTGAATCTAATGTAGAAACAGCCTGAATCCAGTCCAGAGGAATTCTACGATTGTGAAGTTCCTCTACTTGAGACAACCACGATTCTGAGTTAATAATCCCAAACAATCCGTGAGCTTCGACAGGTTTAGGCATTACCTTAAAGTTGACCGCAGTGATGATTCCCAATCCGCCCTCGCTTCCGAGCATCATCCGCGTTAGGTCATATCCCGAAACGTTTTTTACAACTTTTCCGCCGGCATGAACGATTTCGCCTTTACCGTTTATGTATTCGATACCAATAATGTAATCCCGAAGCCCGCCCATATTCATGCGGTTCGGTCCAAAATCATTACAGGCCACTACCGAGCCTATGGAGGAATCAGCGAACCACGGATTTACAGGCAACAGCATATTACGTTCTGCCAGCATTTCCTGGAGTGTGTTGATACTCATACCTGACTCCACGCCAACTACCATGTCCTCCGGATCAAAAAAACGTGTTGCGTTGAGGTTTTTCAGCGAAAGGAAGTCACAGGAATTGTCTGTAGATTTTCCGGAATTTGTGCTCACAAAACGGGAGCCTTTTCCGCAAATCCTGAATGCCTGCTTTGTTTCAATACGGCTGGAAACCCAACTTTGGATTTCTTCAAGTGAGCCGGATTCAAAAGTACTCATACTGCAATTCCTGATTTTGAGGCAACCATTTTAGGTTTATCCAGTGCAGAAGCCTGCAGAGGAGGAGTCCCGCTTTTTGATTCCGCGCAACGTCCGGGCTGTGGAAAAATTTTTCCGGGATTGAGTAAATTTTCCGGATTGAAAAATGCACGTACATTTTGCATATTATCTAGTGAATTCCCAGAATACAGTTCGCTCATCCATTCCGCTTTTTCAATACCTATTCCATGTTCTCCTGAAAGAGTTCCGCCGTGTCTGATACATGATGACAATATTTCTTCACCTATCGCATGTGCTTTTTCAACTTCCTGTTGATTTTCATAATCATAGAGAATCAGCGGATGCAGATTCCCATCTCCTGCATGAAAAACGTTAGCCACAGTCAAGCCGTGTTTTTTACCGATTACGAAAATTTCATCCAGCACTTCCGGAAGTTTACTACGGGGAATCACTCCGTCCTGCACATAATAACTTGGTGATATTTGACCGATTGCGCCAAAAGCTTCCTTACGCGCACGCCAGATTTTAGCACGTTCAACTTCATCACGGGCGCGGTTGACAGTGATTGCTCCAGTCTCTTTGAGTAATTTTTCAACAACCTCTGCTTCCGCGTCAAGACCGTCTGACAATCCGTCCAGTTCAACAATCAGCACAGCTTCAGCATCCAGCGGAAAACCCGGCTTGAGTGCTTTTTCAACGGCAGAAATCATTATTCTATCCAGCATTTCCAAGGCTGCAGGAATTATCCCGTGACCAATAATACTTGAAACCGATTCACAAGCGTCACGAACTGATTTATAGATTCCCAGCATCGTTACCGCTTTTTCCGGATTAGGCGTAAGCCGGCAAATTATTTTGCTGATAATTCCGAATGTCCCTTCAGAGCCAGTGATTAAACCCAGCAAATCCGGCCCTGGCAATCCGAAATGATTTGCCCCAAGTGTGACTAGTTCACCGTCAGCTAAAACCATTTCCACACCAAGAACATGATTGACTGTCACACCGTATTTTAAAGTATGCGGACCGCCGGAATTTTCTGCGACATTCCCGCCGATTGTACAGGCTTTTTGAGAGGAAGGATCAGGAGCGTAATGATAACCATCTGCGTTGACATGTTCCGTAATGCGTAAATTAATCACACCTGGTCCGACAGTGATGGTGCGGTTAATCATGTCAACTTCATGTACTTCCTTGAAACGCACCATTTCGATAATGACACTTCCGTCCTGCGGAATTGCTCCGCCAGAAAGACCTGTTCCGGCACCTCGTGCAATAAAACTTATTTTGTGCTGATGGAGTAATTTTACAACAGCAGCCAGTTCCTCAACTGTTCCCGGAAAGAGCACACCCATCGGCGGAGCAGTGTAAAGCGTCAGTCCATCACAACGGTAAGTGTAGAGTGTTACCTCATCATCCTTGACCCACTCTTTGCCAAGGATCCGGACACATTCTCCACGGATATTTTTTTCAAATGACATTTTTCCTCCCTTCAAAATTATCCATTTTTCACCTATGTTATCTTGTTCTATAGAAATTAGACAAACAGAAAACTTCCTTAAGTTAGAAAAATTTTGTAAATTGCAGCATGATAAAAATAGAATAACTCAATTACGGAATTCAACTAAGTGGTTCCTTTATAATACCAATTAACAATATGCCCGAAAACACTTGACCATTAGTCTGATAAAATAGAAGATTTTAACTAGCTTTAGCTGATCTTAAATACCCAATTTATGAAGTATGTGACTACAATTACTATCCCAGCACAACTGTAAATACTCAACCAAAAAACAAATGCTAATGAAAGAGAAATAATTACATAATGTTATTCTCGGCGATCACTGGAACTAGCTGGAATCTCTCCGCAACAAAGATTCAGAGCAGGCGAAAAAATAATGAGTAGTGATTTGAACCATGCAGTGGACATTAATATTGATATAATTGATGATGATGAGTGAACAATCAAACATTCAGACTCACTAACTGGATTTTATTTAACTTTAGCCAAAAGCTAAAGATTCCCTCCAGTTCCAGATGTGGTGAAATTATAAATCGAAATTCACTGATGTTTTTGCAGCAAGTATTAATAAATAGCTAAACTTTCTTATTAAAGAAAAATGAGTATTTACGGATACATCCGTTTGAACAGTCACCGTCCAACTCCGAAAAGTTTAGGACTCAGAGAACAAGCCCGAGTTATTCGCCAGTGGTCCGAAGATCAGGGCCTGGAGATCAGCAAAATTTTCCGCGACACTGTACCCAGCAGCGCCAGTCTTGAATTACCAAACCTGAAAAAGTTGATCTCATTAATTGAACAAGGAAAAGTCCGTGTACTAGTTATTGCGCGTTTAGACCGGTTTACGAGGACAATACGCCTCCATCAACAGCTTCTACAATTATTTTCAGAACACAAAATACGCTTTGTTTCTCTAGAAGAAGGTCTGGATTCAAAGACTAAAAACGGCAAAAAAGTATTGGAAGCGATCGGTATCATGGCTTTATGGGACGCAAAATCAATTCCGGACCGTACCCGAGATATGATTGAACGTAAACGGGAACTTGGGGAGCGTGTGGGACATGCCCCGTTTGGTTACACTTATCAAAAAAAACGTCTCACTCCGATAGCAAAAGAACTGAACATTGCTGCCATAATCAGAGAAAAACGCGAGTTGGAGAACTTAAGCTATCACAAAATAGCCAAGTTCCTCAACAGCCAACGTCTGCGTGCCAAACGCGGTGGACGCTGGTATGCGGAAACTATCAAATGTATTTGTGAGAATCCACTTTACGATCGTTCATCCTCCACAGGTAAAAGCACTGTTTCACGATAAGGTGAATGAGGAATGAACTCTTCAATACCTCTACTGATCGCCTGTTTTTCATCTTCCAGAAATTTAGCAACTGAATTGCGGAATCCCGGATGTTCCAACCAATGTGCGCTGTAGGTAAGTTCAGGAAGAAATCCACGCTGAATTTTGTGTTCCCCCTGTGCACCTGCTTCAAACAAGTTGATTCCATGGCGGATCGCATATTCCAGCGGTTGATAGTAGCATAACTCAAAATGTAAACTCCGATAGTTTCTGTTACAGCCCCAGTAACGTCCATACAAACAATCTCCTTTTTTAAAATTAATTGTTCCTGCTACACATTCTCCTTCTGCATATGCCAGAATCAGCACCATACGTTTGCGCATTGTCGCATAGAGCCGCTGAAAAAAGTCTGCAGATAAATACGATTGCCCCCATTTCTTATCAGTTGTAGAGCGGTAAAAAAGGAACATCTGTTGAATATGTTCTGGAAGTATCGCTTCTCCTTCAAGCACTTCCACGTTGATCCTTTGCTGTTCTATTTGACGGCGTTCCCGTAAAATTTCCTTACGGCGTTTACCTTTTAATGTTGTTAAAAAATCAGCAAAATCACGATAATTATTGTTTTTCCAATGGAACTGAAAACTGTGGCGGATTAGAAATCCCATTGCAGTAAAGGCCGGCAACTCTTCTGCGGTGATGAATAAAAAATGGAGAGATGTACACAGTCTTTCACGCATACTGACTAAGGCTCCTTCCAGTAGTTTTTTGCACACATTCTCCTTATCTGTGTCAGGATGCACAAGCAGTTTAGGACCTGTTGCCGGAGTGAAAGGAATTGCTGAAACAAGTTTTGGATAGTAATTCAGACCATGCCGTTCATAAGCTTTCGCCCAGCCCCAGTCAAAAATATACTCACCATAACTATTATTTTTTTCGTATAGACAAAGTCCACCCTGCAGCTTTTGGTTGTCCCACAAAGTCAAATGACACGGCTGCCATCCGGATTCTTCACCAACACAGGAACTTTCTTCCAGAGCAGCCAAAAAAGCATGCTCCGAAAAAGGGAACTCGGATCCGGATAATGTATTCCATTGAGTAGGTGAAACTGCTCCTATGTTAAAGTCAGATCTGAGCTGCACAAATTATGTGGTAGAGAGGTTGAAACCGGAATGTTAATTAAAGCTGGAAAGCCTGGAAAGTTCGGTGTTGAAAAGCAGACTCTTCAATTACTGGAGGTCGGGCGCACGCACATAAACAAGCTTGTTCTTGCGTACATAACTAACTATTTGTAATGAGGCCCTTTTGATGGCAGAAACATCCTTAAAAAACACTGCTTGAAAAGGAACTTCCTGGCCTTTGGTATCGATAGTCATTAAAGATCTTTTTTGTACCTCAGTTTCCACATTTGAATTAAGCAACTTCAAATCACCAGAATGTCTCAGAGACTTGATATCCAAGGGACTCAAGGTCTCCAATTGTTCATCTGAGAGTACAACTCCTGCAAAAGTAAAGTGGCTGGAAATAATCTGTTGCTCTGCGTCAAACACAAATGCCTTTAACTGGATTTTTTTTACCTGATCAGACTCAAAAAAATTATTCCGGATTGAACCTTCGACTACAAATAAAGGAAGCCGGTTATAACCGTTTTCTACTTTTCTTGCTTCAAACTCACCTACAAACTCTAGTTGATGCACGTTGCCACTCGCCAACTGACGAAAAATAGCTAAGTCAAATATTTTAAGATAACCACCGATAAAACCCAGAACAGCAACTCCCAAAACTACAAGCATAGTGAAAATCATAAATTTTTCCTGGAAACCAAATTTGTCTTTGGGTTGATCCGTCAGATTTTCTACTTGCGTTGGTTTTGTTTCTGCTGATTTATTTTTTGTTTGTTTAGATTGGATTTTATTCGCACCTGTTGGCTTGACTGTTATTTTTTTAGCTGCGGATTTTTGGGTTTTCAAATCCTTCAGTAGACTGTTGTCCCATTCCTTTTGCTCTACTATAGGCTTTTTTATAGACGCAGATTTTCTTTGAACATTTAACTGGTTATTTTTATTAGTTTTTTTAGCAGACGTTTTTTTTACACCAAGCTCTTCAAGAATTGAAGTTGCGGTATCCACTGCAGATTTTTTTTGCTGCTGCTTTTCAGAGAAAGAGGAGGTACTTTCTTTATGTAGTTGCTCTGAATTACTTTCCATGGAATTCAGTGAAAATTTTTGTGGCTTTCTCGCTATCATGTTTTTTTAAGATATTTTTGATGCGGAATTCGTAAATAGTCTGTTTTTCAAGTACGTATTACAGGGACTGTATCTTCACATTAGTTTGTACAAGAATCAAGTCTACGCTGGTATAGAGGGCTTAAATTTTTTTAACTACCTGTGATGACACCAAGTAGTATAAACTGCGGTTTTTTATATTCCTGGTCATCCAATGGAAAAGCGACTTCGATTTTTAAAGGCACTTGAAATAATGATGCAGTATCTACAGTCCATTCAATACCCATTCCAGTATTTTTCCGAAGTATAGCTTTTTCATTTGAACTTCCTTGGGACCATATTTTACCCTGATCATAAAAAACTGTCGCCTGAATTTTAAAAGCGCTTACCAGACCCCACAAAGGTGCAGTAATTAAAGGAAATTTATAATTTAATCTAGAGGCTAACAAATGTTCATCACTCAAAATTGTATGTTGAGGATATCCCCGCAGGACATTCGGTCCGCCAAGTTGAAATTTTTTCTGCAGCGGTGTTTCACCAGTAGTAGTCGCGTGAGTTATGTCCAACTGAAACAACTTCCTGTGACCTACACGAAGAATTTGCCCTAAAGTTAACGCGCCCCTGACATAAGAAAAATCACTCTTTAACGCAAGTGCGGGTTGTTCGTTCCAAATATCCCAGTTAAATTCATAGTAATCCTTTGGTCTGATACTCCCACTATGTTTCAACAGGAAGGTATTAGATTCTCCTGTTTCAGTTACTCCACTTTCAACTGAATTGCTACCTGCAGAAAAGAGCGATTCCCGGGAAAAACTTGAGTGAAATTCGTACTGCAGATCACCCGGGTTGTTTGGAGGATTGTAAGTCGCCCTGACTCCCTGTGAACGCACCCCTCCATACTCCTGCGCGCTAAATCCTGCTTCCAATCCATACAAACCAAGATTATCCCTGTCCAGATTGAATAAGTAAAGCCCCCTATTATTTTTTGTGCCATAACCCGGTATAGCATATATTCGATAGTTATCAAACTTGTAGCGGATACCTACGCCAAACGAGTTACCATCCAGTGCATTGTTGCCAAATCCGGGAACCAGTAGCACTAGTTGTTCTCGTTGTTTTTTCCAGTCAAAACCAAAACGAACCCGAAAAAATTTGAAAGAATGATTATTCATCCTGGATGTTTCGAGCAACTGTTCATCTGGATCAAGTGAAACTTTTTCCGGAAAACTTTCTGTAACAAACAGTGTCGTTTCCTGACGTTCAAGACCTGGCAACATCTTGCGAATTTCTCTACCGTCTTTAGTTCTGAGTGCCACCACAACCGGCATTTTAGCAACACCAATTTTATTAATTATTATTTCAGTTTCATATTTTCCGTTTGGCAAAATTCTGGTAGTTGAATCCTCAAAACTATAATCCAGGGTCTGCACTGTCCGGAACCACTGTGAAAAGAACCAATCCAGTGATCCATCACCGTCAGCGTTGTATGGGCTTTCTGCAGGCAGCCGATGAATCCTGAGATGAGGTAGATTAAACTTTTCAAATGCCTGCTGAATTTCTCTTATGCGCACCAATTTTTGTTGATTATTGTTAAAAAAATGCTGAAGCCCTTGTTGAAATGCTCTGTGTCCCAGCATGTATTCCAGCATAGAAAAGACCATTGCGGATTTATAAGTCAGAGTCTGTAAATATTTCTGGGAATCAGGATTTTTTCTGAAAGAAGATAAGATGGGATATCTCAATTTTGGCGAGATACTGTTTGCCATACTTTCAAAATAGTGATCGCGGTAACGTGGATTCAACCAGTCAAATGCATCAAAAATTCCGGCATCCGGTCCAAACTTGTACTGAAAATAACGTAAGCCCATAAATGCAGGAAGACCCAAATTCAGCCATTGTTGCGTATCCTCGTTACTCCAGACTGATTCTCCAAACCAAAGCTGCGCCAATCTCCGTGTCAAAAATCCAAGAGCTTGCCGGTCCATTAATTCAGCACGTTTATAATTCGGCAGGGGTACCAGAACAAGGTTATTAACCACATCCACTTGTTCGTATTCAGCTTCTACTGCAACTACCCGAATTGATCCCCACGGTGATTTGAGACCATAACGTGTCTTCATAAATTCCAAAAATGACGCAGTCCAATTATGCAAAAGTTCGGCTCTGCGTTCATGGCCTTTAAGATAAAATGATGTGAGTTGAGAACCTTCTTTTGCAATATGCTGAACAGACTTTTCAGCAGACACTTCAACTGCGCTTTTCCCAGCATATTGTTGATGAACTTTGCTGAAAATCAAGGGAAATTTCTTAAGCAGTTTTTTTGTAACAGGGAGAGTTAACTCCTGACCAGGGAGCAATTTATAATTGCCGGGAGTCGTGATTAATGTGCCCGCCTGAACTGCTTTCCAACTGACCTCAAATGTCGCGGGAGAAGGATTATTTCCTGAAGTTGCCCAGCCTTTCTCTTTAACAGTTTGATCCGCTTCCCAGTTCAATAATTTTGGATGCCAATTCACGGTCAGTAGCATACCGTTGACCGTGCCTTCCTGAGCATGTTCTGGGAACTTAGTTGAAAATTCGAGTTGAATTGTTGACTCTCCGGGAAAGCCTTGTGTGTCTGGAAGATCCTTCGGCAGGAAAATCCGTAAGAGCCCACGTGATGTTGAATAACCAACTTCCAAATCTGGATTTTCTTCTAGTTTGTAAGCTAGCTGATGCTGTGCAGTTGCAGACTGAGGATCGAAGAAATTAACGGATTTGATCTCCAGATTTCCAGGACTAAAACCTGTTGGAGTTTTTGGATCCTCAAGATTATCCTGAAAGCGGCTTAAGGAAAAAACCGGCACAATCTTATGTTTTCTGATTCCACGTTCATCCGGAACAAGGAACCGGTTTCCCGGCAGGGCAAATAATAATTCATCATGCGGATATGCTTTTCGAGAGAAACGGACTTGCATTTTTCCCACAAGAAGTGTCTTATCGTGGTCATAGGAAACTTCTATTTTATAGTGAGGAAACTTGGCAGAATTTAGATTACTTGCTTGTAAAAGCTGAGGCCTGAAAACAAAAAATAGTCCGCTAACAAACAAAGCCGTAAGCATAAACAGAGAAACAAAACTGTATCTGCTTTGCGTTACGGTAATTGAACCTGTAATTTTCAAACTTAAACCGGAAACCTTGAAATGGCTTCGATCTTCACCAAAATAATTCAAGGTGAAATTCCTTGTGAAAAAATTATCGAAACTGATGCAGAAATTGCATTTTTAGACATTATGCCCAGTGCCTCGGGACATACTCTGGTTATCCCAAAATTTGAAGTTATGCGATTAGAAGATCTTCCTGAAACTCAGGCCATCTCACTGATGCGCACTTTACAGCAAGTGGCGAAAGCCGTCTGTACTGCTTTCGACGGCATTGACTATAATCTAATCCTTAACAACGGTGCAAACGCTGGACAGGAGGTGGAGCATATCCACTTCCACGTGCTTCCTCGCGCAGAAGGAAGCCCCAGACCTTTTCGGAAACATATCCAATATGCTGAAGGAGAGATGCAAGAAGTAGGGGCAAGAATAAGAAATTGTCTTTGATGATTACAATTTTTGAAAATATTTACAAGAACTGATGCCGATGAACTTTGCCGCTATTGAAATTGGCAGTAACGCGGTGCGCATGATTGTGGGGGGATTAGTTGGTTCTTGCGAATTGCGTGTACTGGAAAGCTGGAGCGCGCATCTGCGTTTAGGCGATTCAGTTTTTGAGCACGGGCTGATTCCGGAAAATATTTTTCAACAACTGGAACAGACAATTCAGGGTTTGCTGTGCGAATTACAAAAATTTTCTCAAGTCAAAGTATCGCTCTCAGCAACAAGTGCAATGAGGGATGCTGGAAATCGTGATGATGTTGTCTCACGTATGCAAACCATGGTCGGACATCCCGTTAAAATACTTTCCGGAAAAGAAGAATCACAATGTTTACTCGAAGGAGTGAGATCATTCTTGCCTCAAACTCTTTTCAGTAAATTTCCGTTAACACAAACTATTTTAGCAGATTTAGGTGGCGGAAGTCTGGAGATTTCTTTACTCGAACCAGTAGGAAACAGCAACAACAGCCGGAACAATTTTCTGCATAGCTTTGATATCGGTACACTGCGGTTGAAGAAAATGAGTCCTGTTCTACAACAGCTGGAATCAAGTCTAAACGAAGAGTTGACTCAGCTATCTCGGCTTTGCTCAATGAATCCGCAACACAGTTCTCACTTGATATTAACAGGCGGCAACGCAAAAACATTTGCCCGTTTGTTTACTAAAGTTTCTACTAAATATGTGTCTGATAATAGCTACAACAATCAGCCTGGAAACTGGTTGAGTATGGACTGGAGCGAATTTGAACGGATAGCACAAATGTTCCAGCAACAGTCTGCTGAAGAACAGCAGGAAAGATGGAAACTTCGAACACAGCAGACTGAAATTTTCAATATCGCACTTGCCGTCTTTCGTATTATCGGCAGAGAGCTTGGAATTGAGCGCTTAAGTATCCCGTTTTTTGGTTTAAAGGAATCCTTGTTATTAAGTTTGGTTTCGGACAATATTAAAAAGTCACAGGAAGACATTACACTTGTTTTGACCTCGGGACCTCCTAAAAAGTTTAAAATTCATACATGAAAATAAACAAAGACAAGCGTCAACAAACAGAAGACAGAAAAGAAAACGAACAACACTGCGGATTTATCGGTTTAATAGGTAGACCGAATGTTGGAAAATCAACTCTGTTGAACCAACTCGTTGGTCAGAAAGTTTCCATCACTGCACACAAAGCACAAACGACCAGAAACCGTATACTTGGGATTAGGACAGAGCAGTACACTCAGATTGTTTTCATCGACACTCCCGGGATCCACCGTCCGGAAAAACTGCTCAACCGTAAAATCGTAGCATACGCAACCGAGACTTTGCGTGATACTGATTTGAACTTGTGGATAGTTGAACCATTACCGGAATCTTCTTTACAGAAAAAGGAACTCTCCTTTTTGCACCTGGAAGATCAGGAAATCCTCAAACTACTGTCAGCAAAGGCAAAACGGACGGTGCTTGTTTTGAATAAAATTGATACAATACCACAGGAACAGGCACTTGTCAGTATTAAAAAATTAGCTGAACTGGCTGATTTTGCAGAAATTGTTCCAGTCTCGGCTCTGAAGTCTACAAACGTCGAACACCTGGTTGAAACCCTGAAAAAGTATCTTCCCGTTCATCCTTTTTATTTTGAAACTCATCAGGTGACGGATGCCTCTGAACGTTTCCTGGCCAGTGAATTTGTCAGGGAAGAGCTTTTTTTACGTCTGCAGCAGGAAATTCCATATTCTGTCGCGGTCATCGTTGAACAATTTGAAGATGATCCCAAGTGCATTAAAATTGCCTGCACAATTTGTGTGGAACGTGACTCTCAGAAAGGGATTATCATTGGTAAAAAAGGGGAGATGTTGAAAACAATCGGCACTGCCGCACGTAAAAAAATTGAACGATTGCTTGGAAACAAGGTCCATTTAGCACTGCACGTTAAAATCTTAAAACAATGGTCAAACAATGCCCATCATTTGCGTTCACTCGGATTTAACTAGTAAACATAACAAATTCCGTGAAAGAACCAGTATGATGATTCACTACAGAAATAACTAAGTCAACATTTATGAAGATCCTGAAAAAAATAATTTTAGGCATTATTCTGCTTGTTTTCGAATATTCAATGTTTCAAATTTCAATTGAATTAGGACTTACTTCACTGGTCTTGATCTGTGCGGTGCTGTGCATCTGGATCGTATTAAAAAAAGTCACAACCATTATTGTTCAGCCGGAACTGGTACTCTCTTCAGCACCGTTTCGAGATTCCACTAATTCCGCAAATATTGACATCCTCCCTGCAAACCAAAGATCTTCCGATGCTGAAAATTTAATTCCGGGTGTAAACGCGAACATATTTGAACAATTCAGAGAAAAATTAAATTTAAACCCAACTCCGGATTCTCCGCCTTCTGCGGATCCTCTTTCTACTGAGGATCCTGCAACAGCGCCGCAAAACAATGGAACCACGGATTTGGTAACCGAAGCCTATCAAAAAGCTGGCACATTCAATGGACCTGAAAATTTTTCTGAAGAACTCGATGAAGCTGAACAAGTTAAAGTTACTTTGAGCGAAAACGTAAAAATCCTGCAGGGAAAAGATGAAGAAGAGCTCGAGGAGAAACATGAAAATGAGGTCGAGGAGAAACATGAACTTGCCGAAAAAGTTGAGCAGACGGAAACAGAAAAACAGGAAAATATAAACAGTGATAACGCTGAAACTGAGAAAACGCTCGGTGCAGGTGAAGCAGCACTGGAATTACTTTCACGTAAACATCAGGCATTAAAAGAACAAACAGCAAGTAAAGCTGTGGAACCTCTCGTAGATTTCGATGAAGATCTTTTTGCCGATGAGTTAATTCCAATTCCAGGAGGGGAAACTTATGCTGAAACTGATAGTGAAATGTTCAGTGATGAAGATCCACTCCCACCTTTATCCGATGCATACAGACTGAAAGATGAGGAGCCTTTCAGCTCATCTTTACAAAATACAACTCCTCAGGAAGAAAAAAATGCTGAAGCTGAAGCATTGTTGAAACTTGCAACAACTGCTTGTGAATCCGGTAGAATGAATGAAGCTAAGGCCGGTCTTGAAAGTTACCTGGAAATACTCAAAGAAGTAGGACAGCAACCAAGCCCCGACGTACTGCAATTAGCAGAAAAACTTGAACTTCCGCTGGATTCAAGCAGCAAAAATGCAGATGTTTCCAAATCCGAGCCGCCAAAAACAGACGTTGAGCAAAAACAAGAATCACCACTCAAAGATATTCCTGAGCAAACTAATTATGCGAACGTCATGGATGGAATTGTAAAAACTCTGGAAGAAAAAGATGCATACGAAGAAGCTTTACCGCTGCTGCAAGATCTGCTCAACTACAATCGGCAGCGAGTTAATCTTTCTGCAATGGATCCACTCTACGACCGCATAGAACAAGCTCACTCATCGATGCAGAATGATGAAGAACTGGTTGCCGCCTATAAAGAACATCTTGCAATCAAGCAGCAACTGGGTGACCTCGAAGGTGAGCTGCACCTGCTTGATTTGATCAGTTACTATTATGCAAATACCAGTGATCAGAAAGCATCAGAACGTTATCAGGCAGAAAGCAAAAGGATAAAAGCCAGTCTGGACAACAAAATGAAGCTAGAACAATAAACTATATGAGGAGCCTAAAGCAGATGGATAGAAGCCGGCCTGGACAACAAAGTTGGGCTGTAAAAACAAACTTATTGAAAATCGGAGAAAACCTCCGCTGCGCACAGATTTTCCTGCTAAAAATAGATACATCCGTCGGGAGTGTTTGAACTGAGTTGATGCCCGTGATTACTGGCCGCAAACTGCAGTTCCGCCAATAATCGGCAACTACGGGTACGACGTTCACGAACCACATAAAACTCGCTGATACGTGGAGAAGTATCAGATTCAAGGTGTCTGAACAATTTAATGGCGGCAATTGTATGCTTCTCCGCCAGTTTCAAATATCGCTGCTGGAGACCTTTCTGCCAGCTATCAAAATAATTTAGACTCCACCCCATATGACTGTCTCCTTCACTCAACCTGCTGCGGAAGGACTGACTGGGAAATTCAGCGGTTCTGCCTGAACATGCGGTCAGAAAAATTACTATTGCAATTGGAAAAATAAATAATCGTATAAACATTTGATTTGGTCCACTGTTATGTGCTGGATATAGTATCCTCCCCCCACGAATGACTTATTCAATCCATTTTTTCAAGAGCAGGAAACCCATCTGTGTTGAGTATCGGCTCTTCTCCCAAAACCTTTAATGCACTCAGAAACTTTGCTCCCTCTAAAAAATTAGTTGCTTTCCTCAGCAGTTTAAGTTACTAATATCAGGAATAATATGCTGAAGCGTTAATATTATGCAAAATATAATTGGCCAACTACTTGCAATTTAAACCTTTAGAACAAGATAACAGGTAGCATCTATTTACATACTCGAACTAGTTATGGCAACAAAAAATATATGGGCAATTGGCGGAGGGAAAGGCGGTGTTGGCAAAAGTTTTGTCGCCGGTAACCTTGGTATTTTACTGGCTCAAAGCGGTTATAAAGTCATCCTGGCCGATTTGGATCTTGGTGGAGCAAACCTGCACACCTGGCTTGGAGTTAACAGTCCCCCAAAAAGTCTTTCCGATTTCATTGGCAGAGAAATACTCAACATTTCAAAATTATTAATTCCCACCGAAATCCCCGGATTGAGCCTGATCAGTGGTGCTAAAGATGGAGTTGAAATCGCGAATTTAAAATATACTCAAAAACGCCGTTTCCTTTCTGCACTGAGAAATCTGGACGCGGATTATATTGTGATAGATTTAGGTGCAGGAACATCCTACAACACTGTTGATTTTTTCCTGCTGGCCGATTCCCAACTTATGGTTGTGATTCCGGAACCTACTTCGATTGAAAACGCCTACCGCTTCATTAAGAACTCATTTTTTCGACAAATTTTTCATAACAGTAAAAACTTTCGTTTGAAATCAGTAGTAACACCGATTCTCCGGAAAGACAATCCTCAAAAAGTAAACACACCAAAAGAGCTCATTGATTATTTGAACAAATTAGGCGGCAAAAGCACGGTTTTTGTTGAAGAACAACTGCAGATCTTCAGACCTAAAATAATCCTCAATCAGGTACGTACAGAAAGGGATAAAAAAGTTGGCCGGGCAATGAAAACTGCCTGTTCAAAATATTTTAATCTGGATATGACATTCCTGGGTTATATCTCAGAGGATGAGTCCGTCTGGAAATCTGTGCTGGACCGTAAACCCATAGCAGTGTCTCACCCTGATTGTGTGCCGATGCAGCAGTTAAAAACCATCTGCTCCGATATTTTGCAGGAAGAGACTGAGTCAGCAGCTAAAAACAACCTCTTGTCACAGTTGACGCTATGACTACAACTCTCGAAAACGCTTCAATTCCTGAAGAGGGAAACTATTATCAGATTCTTGCAATTCCGAGTACAGCTTCTTTAGTGGAAATACGTAAAGCATATGAAGAGCAACTTGAAGTCGTACACTTAGAGGCAATTTCGGCTTATTCTCTGTTTCCGGAAGAACAAACTGAACAAAAATTACTGCAGATAGGGCAAGCTTTCGTCACTCTGGCAAATCCAATCGCCAGAGCAAAATACGATGACGAAATACGGCTAACAATTGATTCTGAGCAGCAGACCGATTTCCAGCAAGAAAGCGCTCCCATCTCTGAAACCCCTCTAAGTGAAAAACCCGCACAGAAAAAAACTAAAACCGCTGCCCCTCCTCATAAAGATGAAAACAAGCAACCTGAAGAAAAAGAGATACCGAAAAGCGTACCCACAGAAGTTGTTGGACAAACACAGGAGCAGAGACAGAATTTTTACCTTAACCTTGCTGTTAAAAATGAAGAGACTGAAGAAAGTATCGAAGAATATTACTCAAGGCTGAGGGCACATGGGGGTAACGTTTCTTTCAATGGCGCAGTCTTAAAACAAATAAGAGAGTTAAAGTCAATTACACTGGATGAACTAGCAAAAATAACCTGTATCCGCAGCACCTATCTTGAAGCAATTGAAGAGGAGAATTTTAAAAAATTTACATCAGAGATTTATTTAAAAGGTTACTTGATTTGTTATATTGAGGCCATGAAATTACCTGCAGAGCAAATCATAGAAGAGTATCTCAACCTTTACAAAAATCAGATTGAGGCTGAAAAAGGTTGAAATGTTTTATGAAGGCATTTTACAATTGAAGATCATCATGTGGGCTGCTGAATTAAAAGCAAACCATATTTTGGGAAAAATCAAAGCCGGAAATAAGCCGGGTTCTGTTCCCACAACAGTGAGCCGTGACCATTTATCTGGGACTACCGTTACCGACAGCCTCTAGCGTCCTACCCAACCGCCAGGCGGGTAGCCTGATAGCGGTCCTATTTGGACTTGCAACGGGTGGGGTTTACACTGCCAGTATTGTCACCAAAACTGCGGTAGGCTCTTACCCTGCCTTTTCACCCTTGCCTGTGTTTCCAGAGAAACCATCGGCGGTATGTTTTCTGCTGCACTTTCCATCGGCTCGCGCCGCCTGGCTGTTAGCCAGCACCCTTACCCTGTGTTGCCCGGACTTTCCTCCAGCCTTCGGAATCGCGAACGATCCTGAAAACCGGCGGTCACGTATCCGACTTTGATGATTACTAAACTAGCACCATTTTGAATAAGATCAAGCAAACTTCTTTTTAACACACTCAATATTAAACTCAGATGGAAAATAAAGTAAAAGATATTCAGGCCAAAGACACTGTTGAAAAAAGACGCAAACGTCTAGGCGGATTCAGTTTTATTGAAGTGATGGTTGTGATAATTATCCTGGGACTGCTTTCCAGTATTGTCGGTGTATATCTTTTTGATTCTGCGGAACAGGCAAAAGCTGATGCGACAAAATCCCAGATTAAAGGATTGGAAACAGCGCTCGATCTATACCGTCTACATAATTCCCGCTATCCCTCATCAGAACAGGGGCTCAAAGCCCTGCTCGAAAAACCGGAAGTAGGAATTATTCCTAAGAACTGGAACGGCCCATATTTACGCGGAAATAATTTGCCTGGAGACGGTTGGGGCAGTCCATACCGTTATCTAAGCGTGAACGGTAAAAATTATGAAATTATTTCACTTGGTGCTGATGGTACTGATGGCGGAACGGATTTGGATGCAGACATCAATTCCATCGACCTGTAGCCCCCATTCAAAGTTCAACGCTCATAACTCTGTAAGGGGCTTCACCTTTCTGGAAATACTGGTGGTCATAACTTTGGTAGTGCTGCTGGTGGGCATGGCTGTACCTCAGTTTTTCGCTTTGTTTTCCAAAGCACATGAAGTCGAATATAAGCATCTTAAAAGTGTGCTAAAAATGCTCCGCAACGATGCTGTTCTTAAAAGTACTTCTTACTGCATGATCTTTGATTTAAAGAACCAGCAAATGCTGGTCTCAGGAGAGGATTCGACAGGAAAATGCAGTGAGGAGTTTTTGCAAGAACCTAAAATACTGAAAGCGCATGTTTTTCCGGAAGACCTTAATTTACGTGAAGCAAAACCGGCAGAATCGCATTACCTCAGTTCCGGAGCTAATGCTGATTTTCTCGAAGTTCATATCAACAGTTCCGGATTTGTAACACCGTTTTTTCTGCTGTTTTCCCTGCCTGATTCTTCAAAGTCCTGGCAAATTGAAAGCAGTGGTATCATGGGGAAGCTGGAACTGAGTGAAAGATGAGTAAAATCCACAGCCAAATAATTCCGGATCTCCGTACTGTAGAAGAAAGCACGCAACTCTCTCCGCACATAAACCCGCCTGACTCTGCTGTTCCAGCTAAGAATCAAAGCCCTATTGTAACCAGCGGACGAAATTCAAAAGTACGTAAAAAAGGTTTCACTGTACTGGAAGTGCTGGTTTCACTTTCAATTCTAGTTCTCACATTGATGGCACTTTACCAGTCTTTTTCCACATCGATCTTTGTACTTTCTTCGACCACAAACTTGTGGAAAGCAATGTCTCATGCTCAAAATGAATTATTAAAATCCGAACGCGCAACCATCTCGACTCCTGTTTCGCTCAGTCAGGGTGAGTTTGAACTTGAGCATCCAATGAACGGTTTCAGCTGGAAAAAACATGTCAGTGATACAACACCTCTGCCCGGAATAAGGGTACGTCAAGTCAACTATCAATTAAGCTGGAACGAGGGAAAAAACGTATATACTTATGATGCAGATATTTACGTCAATCCGAATTAAATTCCGGGAAACTCAACCTGGCTTCTCCCTGTTGGAGTTATTGATCTCAATCGCTTTGCTCGGACTGGTAATGTCACTGCTTTACGGAGCATTTTTCCAGATTTCAAATTCCTCTCTGCAGGTGAAATCTACCCTGGAAACACGTCAGGAATTAAGGTTACTGATGAAAATGGTACTTGATGATCTGCAAAACGTTCAATATTTAAAGCGTTTTGCAGAATCCGGACAAAGCACAATTCCGCGACGTGAATCCGGATTGATTGCAGAAACTAAACTAGGACCGGAAAATACTGAAACAGGAGAGCTTGAAGAAGTCAGCAGCCTTTATTTTCACACAGCAGTCAAATCACGTTTCTATCCGGAGGAGAAAGAACATGATCCGGAACTGCATGAAGTGAGTTATTCAATGCAGGAAAATTTGGATACAAAAATTTGGGAGTTTGTCCGGCGTGAAGATTTTTATCTCGATAACAATCTTAGAGAAGGCGGGAAAAGCTATGTTTTGTCTGAAGCTGTCACTAAGTTTGAGTTACTGCTCCTGGAAAGCGAAACTGCCCTGGCAGGCGGAGGATATCAGGAAAAATGGACCAGAGAATGGAATTCGGATGAAGAATATTGTATTGGCACATCCCCACTGTTTGGTGAACCATTCTGCTTACCGCGTGCCGTTAAATTAACCATGGCCCTGAAAGGTGAGGATGGAAATACAGTGACAGACTCACAGGTTAGCAATTTATGCGTCCCTCCCTGTAATCCTGAAATCTTTGAGTAGCAACCGTATTAAGAGCGGACAGAATTTATTGTCTTATGCAACTTATGTCTGCTCCAGCCACTCCACACTGCCTTTACCCATTCTGCTGATTTCTGCAGTCCCGTGACTGAAATCTATAATTGTCGAGTTTTCCGCAAAAATAGCGCCTCCGTCCACAATCAGATCAACCTGCTTTTTGTATTTTTCATGTATTTCCTGAGGGTCTTCGTACAATTCGCCCTCAGAAATCCTCAAACTACTGCTGAGAATAGGATGTCCAAAAGCAGACACTATTTCGTTTGCAATAGGATGATCTGGCCAGCGCAGACCAACTGTGCTTCGAGGAGTCAGCATCATTTTAGGGACAATCTTTGAAGCCTTAAACACAAAAGTATAAGGTCCCGGCAACTTCCTTCGAAGCAGCTTAAAAACGTCAGTTGGAATTCCTTGTGTATATTCCTGTACTTCAGTTTGATTTGAGCAGATGAAAGTCAAAGGTTTTTTCTGATTCACCTTTTTAATCTGATAGAGGCGTTTTATGGCTTTTTTACTGAAGATGCTACAGCCTAAACCATAAACTGTATCTGTGGGATAAATTATTATTCCATCATTTTGCAATACGTCCACGACTTGCTGAATTCGTCGAGGCTGGGGATTTACCGGATTGATACTCAATAACATCGGAAAACTTATTTTGTTGGATTGGTCCTATTTAATGAGTATCTAACTATTTGAATCTTAAATATGATTTTAAGTGAACAGTCATGAATACACAGATAGAATAATCTGTTTTTTTCAATTGAAATCAGCTCCCCCAATGCAGTTGAATATAATTATTTACTAACTGCCCAGAGTGCCTAATGCTAATGGATAATTGATGAACAAAGTTGGTGCTATACCATCATCCCCTTTAGCGAGATCAAAACGGTAGATCAACCCTGATATAATTGCTCGAATACCGACTCCAAAGGAAGTTCTCATATTACTATGTAATTCAGAGAGATCATCGGAAACACTACCTACTTCATAAAAGAATGCTGCTTGAAGAACAGTTCGCATTCCGCCCATAATAATCCAGTTTATTGGAGTCTGTTCTTCCGAAAAATTAAGTCGGTATTCCAAAGAGTAGTTTGAACTGTTTCCTGCATAGAATCTTCCCAAGCTGTATGCACGCATCCGGTTAATTCCTCCAAGGGCTGAAGCCTTACCGAAGCGGTTTCTCTCAAGCCAGTATTTGGTTCTCCTCTCTTCCGCAACCCTGCAAGCAGCCGCTTCTTTTTCCATGTCACACCCGAGTCCAAATTTGTTCCTAAATGCATTCTCATCCGTTAATCCTTGTTCAGATATGTAGGATCGAGATTGAAAAGCGTTGATCAACAAGGTATCCGACCCCAAAAAAGGGATGTAAGTTGTAAAATTCATTGAATTAACATCATAGTCACTCAGGTCGCTGAGTCCGTAATCAGTAGCATTGTGCAATAGTTCAAATCTAATCCCTTCGCGCGGCTCCAAATGATTGTCTGTCAAATCGATCTGGGCTCCTATTGTGTTATCGACCCAGGTCCTTAAAGGAGACTGAATATTTGAAAACTGATTCTCGTCAGCATCAAAAATTTTTGAAATCTCTGTGCCTCCTGAGGAATAACCGATTTGTATTTCCAGATGCTGATTATAAAACTGGGATTGAAGGTTGATTGTGGAAGTGTTGAGATTTTCAAAAGTCTGATAATAATCGTCCTTTCCTGAGTGAATCCCCCTGTCATAGCTCAGGAAGCTGATATCCCAGTCATAGTACAAAACCTTTAGGAACAACCTTTCATCAATAATGGGAAATTTTTGCAGTTGAACTACAGTTGCTTCAATGTCCCCTTTCGCCAGAGTTTTGAGTATCACAAGGTCCGTGCTTTTATAGAAATTTGAGATTAGCCCTGCAATGGGGACGGCACATCCTACTCCTTCAACACATCCTGGGAGCGGAGCAAACATCCATCCCAGTTCTTTATCTGCTTCTCTTTCAGTTCTCTCGGGCGGAAATTCAAAAGAGAATGCTAATGAAGGCATCAACAAACAAGAAAGAAACAACAATTTGCTTCTTCTACTCAAAGAAGAAGCGCTGCCGCATACAAGGGAAGTGAATACCCGAAGTGTACTAAAAAATAATTTAACCATTTTCTAATTCATTAATTTTTCTCAGACAAAACATACAACAGTTTGGACTGAATTTTTTGAATTCTTGGATCCGCTGCGATTGGTTCAAGAAGGGAAACCGCTTTTTGCATTCTATCCATATGATCATTTGGAACGGGGATATTATGACTTTTATAGCTTCGATGAATTGTGTAGCACAATTGTCCAAATCGGTGAATCGCTGCTTTTTCAACAGATTTTTCTGGAACATCCCCTACCAGCTTTACTGCACCACTGATCGCACTCATGCCTTTTGAAAGTTGTTCAAATGCATTTTTTTGTGAAATATTGATATTTCCAATTACATCATTTATGTTCAGCCGAAACAAATTGTGGTTTCCTGCCTGCTATTCCTCGTAAAAGACGTCCTAACAAATCGGCTCCCGTGATAATGCGTTTTTCCGTATTCCAACATAAAATCAGATCATTGTCAATAACATCATCTTCAGTGTGTTCAGGATGTACACGTAGTTTTTGAATTACTTCACCCAGCGGTGTAGACGCATCTGAGACCACAATTGGACGATGACAGTAGGAATAAGGTCGAAAAGGTTCTACCCCAAATAACGCGTCACGTAAAAACAGATCCGCATTGATCACCAATCGCGGTGCTCCTTCTTTTGTAGTCAAAATCACCCATTTTTTCCCTGATTCCTGTACCTGAAGTAAAAAAGGATCATCCGGATTCCTTTGAAATGCAGGAAAGACAGGCAGATCAAATTCTGTCTCAAGAGGAATAATACTGACAGGGTCAACCAACTCTCCCTCGTCTCCTACAGGTAAATCATCAATACTCAAAAAATTTAGCGCACCCGTCCCTTCGAGGCGGCTGATGTCTGAATCGCGCGATTCCATATGTTTTTGCAGCATAATGCGGAAATCTTCCTCTTTAAAATAAAGAACACCTTCCTTCCCCAGCCATTTGTCAAGCAGCAATGCCGTCGGCTTACTTACTGGATAGAGGATAAATCTATAAAATTTTATTACAGGAGCCAGAATAATTCCCATTCGCAGCGCATTTCGAGAAAAATACGCCTGAGGTAAAATCTCACCAAAAAGAGTGATGCAAATGGATGAAAAGAAAAATGCCCAAAGACCGGAGAGGACAGAATCTGTCAAGAGGGTCAAAAGTACATTAATGCTTACATTGCCCCAGAGCAGGGTTGTCAAAAGCAGATTCGCGTCCGCTCTTAGTTCGAGAACTTGAACAGCATCCTGATTTCCGGACTCTACCTCAATTTCAAGCTTTAAGCGGCTCAAACCGAATAAACCCAGAGTCAGGCCAGAAAATAAAGCGGATTGAGTTAAACAAAAGAAAATACCTAACAAAATGGCTAGGTCCATACAACTTTATAATAGTAGTTGATCATGTACGCAAACTCCGATTGAATGTGTTATGAAGTCATACCGTAACATTTCTTTTGAAGTTCTCAAGTTTTTTCAGTGCTTCACTATTTATTGTAGTTTAATAGGGTGCAAATGAAGCTTATTAAAAGTATAAAATAAATGTTGCATTAAAATGTATTTCAATTACTATTTTAGTTGTTAATTATATTTTCAGGTCAATTCAGAAAAGGTTTGATATTTAGCTTTTGGTCAATTACAATGCCTGCCCGAGGCCTAATTCTTGACCATCATAAAATTTACTGTATATTTTGAATTTTTTATCTATACCAAACTCACCTACGCGGAGAATGAACATGCTTAAGTATACACTAAAAGTATTGATCCCCTATACAATCATTTTTATCGTTGGGTGTACAGGAATCTCACCTGTTCCTCAGACTTTTGTTAGTGATCTCGATGAGATACGCCCTCTGACTGCAGAGGAATTGGCTGAAAATGAGGCAGAGATAAATGAATACAACAGGACAATAGGAGTATTAGAAAAAAGAGCTGTTGAGGATATCACAGAAAAAAAAGAATTAGTTAAGGAAAAACAGGTAGTAGAAAAGGTTAAAAAGGAATTAAAAGAATTAACTAAAAAAATCCTTAAAAAACGGAAGAAAACACTTTTGAAAGCTGAAGTTGCAAAAATTGCTGAATCGATCAAAGAAGAGTCTTCAGAAAAGGAAATAGTCGAGATCCTGGAAAAATTTAGTGAGGGTGAAGCTACTGAAGAGGAAACTAAAGCCCTACTTAGTGAAAAAACTACCTTAAGCGAAGAAGAAATTGACAAGGTGATCTCAAAAACCAAAAAAATCCAAGAAGAAACTGAGGAACTTGCGGAGCAACTTGCAACAGCGTCAGCCGATGAGGTGGAAGAAATTTTAAAAGAAGCTGGAGGTGTTTCAAAAATTGACATCTTGAAACTTGTTGAAAAGAAAAAAGCAGTAGAAGTTATAGAGACATCTTTTATGGAAAAAACAATGGCCAAAGTATATGCTCGCCTAATTCGTGACAAAGAACTTGGAGTTGAAGAAGCGTTCTGTATTAATATTGATGGAATCCTGGATCATCTGTTGGTTCCACCTTCTTATTTTGATACAGACAAACACTCTATTGATGACTATATAAGTCAAATCAGTA
>Ga0208407_1000264_pt1 | contig 25088 bp, 29 predicted proteins | sample ETNtaG_9_FD_185775 | JGI IMG/M metagenome (GOLD analysis project Ga0208407, IMG submission 185775) | Marine microbial and viral communities from oxygen minimum zone, Eastern Pacific Ocean - ETNP201406SV69 (SPAdes) (version 2) | ecosystem: Environmental > Aquatic > Marine > Oceanic ...
TGGGAAGAAAAACCTTTGAATCAATTGGCAAGCCTCTACCAAATAGAAAAAATATAGTCATCTCATCTACATTAAATCCTCAAGAAGGATTGGAAGTAGTATCAGGCTTAAATCAAGGAATTAAATTGGCTGTTCAATGGAACAAAAATAATACAGGAAGTGATGAAATCGTCTTAATTGGGGGTGGTTATGTCTTTGAAGAAAGCAGAAATATAGTCAACAAAATAGTTTTAACCAAAGTTGATTGTGAAATTGATGGGGATGTCTTTTATCCGCAAATAGATTTAAGCAACTGGGAAAAAGTTTCGACTGAATCTTTTAAACGAGATAGTGAAAATGAATATGATTTTAAGATTGAGATTTTTGTAAAGCTTAAGAGTTCTTAGCTTTTGGCCTTAGCTTTAGATTGCTGAATAAAGTCTCTTCTTAAAGCAAGATTCTTAACTCGGATTTCTTCATTTTCAGCATACTTGATCCAAGAATTGGCTGTCTTCTTAATTCTTTTGTTTTTATCTCTTGCGGCAGCTCTAAAGTGTTTTTTAGCCTCTTCAAAATTCTGTAATTCAAAATGAGCTTGGCCCAAAACCAAAAGAGCTTGGGATCGACTTTTAACCTTGGGTTTCTTTAGGCCGGCCTCAATCGCCCTGATAGAATCTTTCATACGATCTTCAAAGAGATATAGGTTCCCCAACAGAACATATGTATCCCCATCCTTAGACATCTTTGCAGCCTTTTCTAATACGGGAATAGCCATATCGATTTCTTGAGCCATTCTCCAAGCATCAGCCAAAAGTTTTAATGTCTTCTCTTTTTCTTTTACAACCGCAACTACCTCTTCTTCTCCAGTATCTTCATCAGTAATGGTTACCTTCTTCTGCTGACCAGAAACTAAAACTTGTGCAGCCCAATAAGGATTCTTCTTCAATAAAAGCATTTGAGCTAAAGCAAGATACTCTCCTTCTTTGTTTAACAGATCTTTGTCATAAGCTGCTTTTAGAGTAAGCATATAATCTTCCTCTCTATCCATTTGCTGATAGGTTCCTCCTAACTGAAGAAAATACTGCTTTTTAGGATAGTAATTAACTAATATTTCATAAATTCCAACTTGCTGTTCTAAAGCAAACTGGGCACTTATAATTTTTTTATCTTTTAACTCACTGAAGCATGCTGCTAATAATACGTACCAATTTTCTCTTGGTCTGTAGCCCTCTTCTTCTGCAAGTCTAATCGCTTCTTCCATGTTAGATCTTGCTCTTACATAATCATTTTTTTGAAAGTAAGCTGAAGCAAGAAGATAATATGATTGGGCTGTTACGTTTTCAACCTCATTCATCCATTGAAGAATTAGGCTTATACCTTTATCCCACCTTTCTTTAACCATGTTTAATTGAGCAAGAGTTAGCAAAGATGCTGTTCTTAAGGGTATTGTTGCCTCAGGCTCCTTTAGAAGCTGTTCATATGCATACATTGCTTGATCATAATCATCATCACTGAAATAAATATACCCCCAATAATTCCACACAACGGAACGATCGTAACTTTTCATTTCCGCTCTGTTATTTGAGAGTTCGGTTAATATTGATCTAGCTTTTGCCCAATCTGGATCGTCTTCTTCTTTTTCAATGAACTTGCCTTTATTTTCTGGGTCCGGCACTTTCACAATTTTTTGCCTTTCAAGAGCCTCTACAACCTTTACAATTTTTTTGGCTGTGGAATTTTGAAGAACTCTAGCTTTCTTGTATGTACGCGTCTTGCCAGCCTTTCTGGAGCTACCGCCAACAGATGGCTCGTCAGCTCTTCCGTCTCTGCTTTGTGCAGAAAGATCTGTTGTGCTTAATGTCAAACCTAGAGCAAATAAAACAAAAATATTTCGTACAATTGTTTTAATCATTAGGTTTCCTCAAGAATAAAAGTAAACTTATGCGGAACATCATCTACCCTAACAGCCTTTCCATCAACAATCTTAGGTTTATATTTAAGCTTTAACGCTGCTCTAGAAGCTGCGGAATTAAAAATAGAGCAAGGTCTGTAAACTGTTTCAGGATTGGTAGGATCTCCACACATCCCTTCTAAAGGCTCGGCATTTTCTACAGTTCCTGTCTCAGTAATTGTAAAAGCAACAATTGCGTAACCCATAATTCCTCTTTCTTGCGCTCTTCTGGGATAGATGGGGGTAACCTTGAATAAAGGGATATATTCACCATCTCTAAAAAAAGATCCTCCCGCAGCAAAATTAGCTTTTGGCTTTGGAACGCTGACATCAACACCTGCTAATGGAGCAAGATCTAATTCTGGCTGTGCTATATCTTCTGGCTGCTCATCAGGCTCTTCTGGTTTATCAAGATTATCAAATAATGTGTCAATATCTCTATCAGGCATAATTACATCGCCCAATTTTCGAGAGTTATCAGTAGGCAAACTATTATCTCCAAGGTTGATCAATGCGACCATTAAGAAGAATAAGCCAAGAGTTATAAAGGCTGCAAACGCTGAGCCAGCAAGGTATTTATTATAATTAAATGCTTTGTAATATAGCTCTGCTAATGGCCCAAATGCTTTGGCCAAAGTTTGGGTTAGAGTATTTATACTATTAGCAGCCGTATTCAAAATAATTCTCTATTTAGGTTCAGATGCAAGTGAAATATTATAAACACCAGCCTCTCTCGAGCCATCCATTACTTTAATGATTGTATCGGCCATTGCTTTTTCATCGGCCTGAATAACTACTGATCCTTGAGGATTGTCAGCAAGTAGCTTTACAACATTAGCTTTTACCTGTCTTGCATCAATCCTTCTGCCGTCCATCCAAATTTCTCCAGAAGCTCCAATAGCAATTAATATTGCTGCATTTTCTTGTGTTTCTGATGTATCAGACTCTGGTCTATTGATTTCAAGGCCTGGCTCTTTAATAAAATTCGCTGTCACAATAAAGAAAATTAGCATGATGAAAACAACATCAAGCATGGGTGTCATATTAATTTCTGCCTCTTCCTCTTGGACTGCACTTGATATAGCGTTTCTTCTCACAATATTCTCCTATTAACTAATTCCTAATTGTTTCTTTAATTAAACTCTCTTCTCTGTTTTTTGCCGCATTTAAATATATAGTAGCAAATACACCTGAAAGGGCCGTAGTCATTCCAGCCATGGTTGGTAAAGTTGCTTTTGAAACACCTCCAGCCATTGACCTAGCATCCCCGCCGCCAGTAAAAGCCATAACTTGGAAAACCTCAATCATCCCTGTCACAGTACCCAGCAGGCCGAATAAAGGCGCCAAAGCTACACATGTATTTATTAACGGTAAGTATTTATTAACTTCTGTTCTTGCTTGGGAAATTAATTTTTCTTTAATTGCTCCACCTTTCCATGAAGTGTGGTCAGCAACCGAATCCCATTCAGCTTTTAATTCATCCATATAAACTTTATGGCCTGCATTAAAATACCAAATTCTTTCTAAGATTATTGCCCACATAAAGGCAGCAAGAATTGCGATCAGCCAAAGCACACTACCCCCAGCAGACATAAAGTCTCTGAGAGTATTAAATGCTTCAGTGATTGCGTAAAACATTAATTAATTACTTTGAATCTGAATGTTCTGCTACTATCCCTGTGCTTTGTTCTTCGAGAACATTAATAATTCCTCTTGCTGATGAATTAGCAAAAGAGTGTAAAAGCGTTGTTGGAATAGCGACTACGAGTCCTAAAACAGTAGTAACAAGGGCTTGAGATATACCTCCGGCCATAATTTTAGGATCACCAGTACCAAATAATGTAATTTGTTGGAAGGTAACGATCATACCCGTAACGGTTCCCAATAAACCAGCCAACGGTGCGACAACTGAAATAATTTTTACAACCGGAATCCCTCGCTCAATTGCTGGTCTTTCAGCCATAATGGCTTCAGCAAGTCTTAGTTCTAAAGTTTCTATGTCTTTTTTCATATGTTCTTCACCCACAGCAAGCACTCTTCCCAGTGGATTAGATTTATCATGAGTTTTTGATTTAGCCTGCTTGGCAACAGCAACACCCATTGTATAAAGAGTAAAGAGCTTCCAAAAAGCGATCCCTATACCGAACAAACCTACAAAAATAATAATATATCCGACTTCTCGACCTTGGTTAACTCTTTCCATTAGGCTTGGATTTTGAATTAAGTTAGCAAGTAAACTTCCGCCAACAGGGCCGGTTGGATCTACACCAAACTTAATGATTTCTCCAACATCAGCTTTAGATAGTTTCTTTGCTGAACTTACATAGCGACCTTCTGGCTGCTTTCCTAGGAATGCATATTGACCTTTGCTGCCAATATATTCTAGGTACTTACCATTACAGATAGCATTGTAAAGCCCTACTCTGGTAACAACACAATTTTCTGACTCACCATCAAGATTAATAACATTTGCATTAAAAGAGACAACCTCAGAACCTGCAACCATCTCTCTTTGCAGTTCGTACCATAGGCCCTCGAGTTCTCTGATTGTAGGGAGCTCTGTAGCACTAGACATTTTTGAAGATAAATCATTTAAAAATTTTTCTCTTTCCCTGCCATATTGAGCAGAAGTTAAAGAATCAGCGAATAAAGCACTTGCCTCACCCGCAGAACTTTGTAAATGACCAAAGAGCTCAACCAATGAGCCTAATTCTTTCTTATATGCGGCTTCTTTAACAACTAAAATTGCATCATTTTTCTTATATTCAGCTTCAAGCTGATCTGCAATTCTTTCCTGTCTGGCTAACTCTCTCTTTTCAGCTGCTAATTTTGCAGCTTGCTTGTTTTTATCAGCAAGGAAATCAGCCTCTCTTTTAGCATTGACACCCTGTTCAGTAGTTCTGCCCTGTTCAACTAACTGCAATAAGCCTTGAATCGTTGTAGGTTCGCCTTCAGTTGCTTCTTGAGCAAAAGATGAGACAGATGCAACCAATACAAAAGATAAAATATATTTATTTAAATTTTTCATGAAGCATCTCCTCTGTAGACAACCGGCAGCATCATGATATCCATAGGCGCTAGTTTTTGAGCCATTCTAATTCCATCTCTAACAGTTACCCTATAACTTCCAGATAATTCTTCCCATGTTCCAGTTTCGTTATCGTAATATCCTGTTTTTCTTTCATCCTTAGACTGGAAGAACATTCCCAATCTTCCGACTCTAAGAATATTTACAACCACCTCTTGTCCATCGAGAACGATTGTTTCATCGTATGCATCAAGCTTCCTGCCATACTCTGCTTCAATATTATAAGCTTCTAAAATTTGTCGTACTTGCTCAGAAGCTGTAACTTTTGGATTTGAAAGAGAGGACCTAACAAGATCCAATCTTTGCTTTCTTTCTTCTATGTGAAATGGCGTATCAAGATTTACATATTTTTCTAAACCTTCCAGCATTCTTTGAGCCAATGGTGGAATTTGTCTTTGCATGACCACAACCTGAACTAGTTGTTCATCATACTTATCCATCAAGTCAAGCTGAGCTTGAATTTGAATTCTTTTCTGTGCGTTGTAAAGCTTTAAGCCCTCAACTTGTTTTGAAACAACTTTAAACTCATTTACCAGCTTGTCTGTGGCTGATTCAGTTGCGTCAATTTTTGATTGAGATTGAGCAGAAAGCTCAGTGTTATCCCTTCCAACTTCTAATACTAGTTCCATCTCTGATGCGGCTACAAATGTAGTCAGCATAGTAAGAACTACTAAGCTTTTATTTAACATTATTATCTCCCCTGGAAAATTGGTTCACTAGTCTAACAGTGTAGTGAAATTATTCAAACTTTTTTAATGCTGAAATTGTACCTAATTTTGCACAAAATCGCCTAACAATGTAGGAAATATAATATTGGTAGAATATATCTATATTTTTATATTTTCAGAGCTTTTTGCTCTTATAGAAAAAATTTAGGTATTAGCTTGGGAGTAATCTGTTTATATTCTTTGTACTCATCAAGATGGCCCCATTTCTTATGGCCTCTATACTCTAGCATTCTCACGCCACTGACATAAACAAGCAGAAGGTATGAAAAGATAGGAGAAAAAACTGCTAAATAGTTCATACCCTCAAATGTGGATATGCCCATTACGGTTATGCCTGCCCATAAGGTGATTTCACCAAAATAGTTCGGATGTCTGGATCTTGCCCATAGACCTTGATTTATAAACGAATCTTTGTTTTCTGGAATTGATCGAAATGCAGTTTTTTGATTGTCAGCTATTACTTCAAATGTAAATCCAAACAAAAACATAACAAGTCCTATTATAAATAAACTATTTATAAGCGCCCCTGTTGAGCTTGCTATTGCAACAAAAGCAGCAGAAGAGCATACAAAAACCCACATGCCCTGTATTGTCCAAGTCATAAAAAATTGAGAAAAAGAGGTCTTAATGGAGTTAAACCTATTATCTTTTCCATCTTTGGCAATTCTTAAAAATAAAAATGATCCCAGCCTTATAGCCCAAACCATAATTACAGTTCCTATTATTAGATTCCCTGGTTGCAGGGTTGCAAAACTATCCGTTGCATACAAGGCAAACAAAATAGTTATTATGTATGTCAAACTTCCGGTTAAATCATAGAATTTTTCTGTCTTCAAAATAAAGGCTGGAATATAGGCAACCCACTGAGTAATAAAAGATATTATAAATAATTGTTCAACCAGGTTAATGCCTGATACTTCTATGCTATTAAAAGAAATCGCATCAGCATAAAGCTTTGTAAAAATAAAAACCCCGGCAGCAATCGATAAATATGTTAAGTGTTTCATCATCCCCCCCACCCACATGTCCGCTCGGCATTTTGAACATCTAACCAATCCTTAAGAGGTTGATAATAGTTAAGCATTGATTTCCCACTTAGTTCTCTAGTCCCGGTGAGCGCTTCCAATGCAGTCTGCCAATCTTTGCTTTGTCCAAGTGCGAGCATGGCTCTTAATTTTTCTCCAGCAAGCTCATTATCATAAATTGAGCATTCATGGAGAGGCCCATCGAAACCAATTTGATTACAAAGAGATTCATGGAATTGATATTGAAGAATTTTTGCTAAGTAATATCTGGTGTATGGCGTATTACCGGGAATATGATATTTTGCTCCTGGATCAAACGCATCTGCATCTCGATCTCGAGGCGCTCCAATGCCTTGATAAAACTCTCTTAATGCCCACCAAGAGTTATTTAAATCATCGGGGCTGGTCTCGCCTGTGAAAACTTTTGCTCTCCATTTGTCTAACATCAAAGTCCAAGGTACAGATACAACTCCATCAAGCGCTTGCTGCATCAATAGGGAAATTGGGTCTGCGTTTGCTTGCTTGGCTTCCTCCTCTGATACCATATCAATCTTTTGGAGATATTCTGGTGTGATTGATAGTGTTAATAGGTCTCCTACTGCCTCGTGAAACCCATCATTTGCTCCGCTCTGAAAAATATCAGGCAGATCACTATAGGCTTGATAATAAAAAATATGGCCCAGCTCATGATGGATTGTTGAGAAATCTTCTGCGTTCCTTTCAATGCACATTTTTATTCGCAAATCATTAATATCTGAATTAAGATCCCACGCAGATGCGTGACAGACAACATTACGATCTTGAGGTTTTATGAAAAGTGATCTTTCCCAAAAAGTATCAGACAAAGGTTCAAATCCAAGCGAGAGAAAAAAGTTTTCAGCAATCTTTACCATTTCTATTTCATCGATATCTTTCTCAATTAGTATGTTGCTTAGGTTTATTTCTGAGGAGGATAAGCTACCTTCAGGTGTGTAAACAAGGTCATAAATATTTGACCAAGATTGTCCCCACATATTTCCAAGGACATGTGCAGGCAAATTGCCAGCTTTGCCTACAATTTCTTCACCGTAATAATTTGATAGCTCATCACGAACATGGCAATGCAAAGCGTCATAAAGAGGTTTGAGCTCATCCCAGACTCTATCTGTTTCATCTAAAAACTCATCTGCAGGCATGTCATACTGACTGAACCACAAATCAGTCAAACCATCATAACCGAGATCATTCGCACCTTGATTCCCAATTTCAACCATTCTTAGATACATGTCCTTCATTGGCTTGCCGATATTTCTCCAACCTTCCCATGCCTTTAGAAGCTCAGCTGGATCTCTGGAGTTATCAATGATGCTCTCAAATGCCTCTAAGTCATAACAATCATCATCTGCAAAACAATGCTGTCCAGTACCATACATGGCATCTAACTCAACACTTATTGCAGAAATTTCTCCAGCTAACTCCTCATTTAAAGGTGACGGCATCACAAATGAGCTTTTAATAAGGTTAAGTTTTCTCCTATTTTCTTCTGAAACCTCTACCCCATCAAAAGAAGAAGCCTGTCGTGCACGCTCTAATGCAAGCAATTGGTATCTTTTGCCATAATCTGCGGCTACTTTCTGTGAATCATAAGTGATAAAATTAGCGCCTATCCAATAGGCTGAGCTTACAATAGGACCAAGTGTTTTATCTTCAAGCTCTACTCTTTGTAGAAATGCTTCTACATCTAGTTCAGTTAAGTCATTTGGTTGCTCACTTGAACACGAGGAAAGAGCTAGGATAGAAAGAAAAATAGTAGATAATAAAAATTTATACATTGAAAAGGCCCCTTTTAAATACAATAAGAGAGTAAATCACACTATGAAAATATCAACAAGCCAATTCAGAAACGGTCTAAAGATTATCATTAATGATCAACCCTGTTCTATTCTTGAGCATGAGTTTCATAAACCTGGCAAAGGGCAAGCGGTGATGAGAGTAAAATTTAGAAATTTAATCACCGGCAAAGTGGTGGATAAAACTTATAAATCAGGTGAGTCTGTAGAAGAAGCAGATGTAATGACGGTTGAGATGAGCTATCTTTATTCAGATGGAGAACAATGGCATTTTATGAATTCCTCTTCCTATGAGCAGATTGGGATTAATGGAAATGTTGTAGGCAATGCAAAGAAGTGGATTATTGGTCAAGAGAATTGTGAGGTTGTTATTTGGAATGAAGAACCTATTTCGGTTGAGGCGCCTCCATTTGTTGAATTAAACATTGCAAAATCAGACCCTGGTATCAAGGGAGATACTGTATCTGGAGCAACAAAACCTGCTGAACTAGAAACTGGCGTTATTATTCAAGTTCCCTTGTTTGTCGAAGAGGGAGAAAAAATTAAAGTGGATACAAGATCTGGTGAGTATTCGGGGCGCGTGTAAAGTTTGTATAATCAAATTTCATCTTCGTTAAATGATTTTATTGATAATGATTTATCTCTAGATTCACATCAGAAGAAGGCCTTATTAAATAAGCACAGGCTAACCCTTGCAGATTCTCTGCAAAAGGGTCACTGGACAACCAACCTATGCTTGATTGCATCTAATCTTGTAAAGAAAAGCCCTCATGAGATAGCTGCAGGGCTAATATCTAAACTTGAAAGCCTAGCCGAGATTGAAAAAGTAGAATTAGCAGGGCCTGGTTTTGTGAATATATTTTTAAATCGAGATGCATTTTTGAATCAACTAGATAATGCGTATGAGAATCCGAATTCTTTTGAAAGCTCTTTAAATGGCTCAAAAGAAAAGATACAGATAGAGTTTGTTTCAGCTAATCCAACTGGTCCATTACATGTAGGTCATGGTCGAGGTGCTGCCTATGGAGATGCCATTGGTCGAATCTTGCAGCGACTAGGCCATGAAGTATCTAGAGAATATTATGTGAATGATGCTGGCAGGCAAATTGATATTTTGGCATGCAGTATATTTTTAAGAAAATTTGAATGCTTTGATGAGGATGCTTTTCCAAACTCTGCATACAAAGGGTCCTATATTTTAGAAATTGCTAAAGGCGCAGAGACAGATCAAGCATTGGCCGAATCAGATAAAGAAAAATTAATAGCCAATCTTCCATATGATGACGAAGAAAAAATAGATGAGTTAATTGAGCGTATAAAAATTAATTATTCAAATAGTTGGTTATTAATAAGAGACTTTGGTCTGAGCTATGTAATTAAATCTATCAAAGAGGATTTAACTCAATTTAAAGTGATTTTTGATAATTGGTTTTTTGAATCTTCACTGGGAGAACTAGCAGACAAAAAATCAGAAATTTCTCAAGCGCTCGATCAAGTTAAAACAGAGCATGCCTATGAAAAGAATGGTGCTGTATGGCTAGAGTCCACTAAATTTGGTGATGATAAAGATCGCGTAATTATACGAGAAGATGGAAGGGGCACTTATCTATCAGCTGACTTGGCTTATCACAGAAACAAATTAGATAGAGGATTTGACACCATTATAAATGTTTGGGGTTCAGACCATCATGGCTATATTAAAAGAATTGAAGCAACCATTGAGGCTATGGGTTACAGCAAAAAACAAATGCAGGTTCAGCTTGTTCAATTTGCAAACCTCTTTGAAAATGGCTCAAAAGTAAAAATGTCTACTCGAAGTGGGAATTTTTATACACTGAAACAGTTAATTGATGATATTGGGCCTGATGCATCAAGATTCTACTATTTATCCAAACAAGCAGATCAACACCTAGATTTTGATATTGGTATTGCTAGATCTAATTCTAAAGATAATCTTTATTATTATGTCCAATATGCACATGCCAGAATTTGTTCTGTAGAGAAAAAATATCTTGAGCAAGGCATGGCCTTGCCAAGCAAATTCAATGATGCTGATTTCGATGGTTGCGATGAGCTACTTCAGATGGCTTTAAATGCTCAATTTGTTATTAAAAGTTCCGGAGAAAATCTGCAACCACATCTGATTGTTTACTATCTAAGAGACATCTCGCAAAACTTTCATCAATTTTATAACAACGTAAATATCCTAAATGCAAAAGAATCAGAGCAGAATAATATTATGCGAGCTTTAATCATTGTTAAATCTGTCATAGCTTCATCTTTGGAATTGTTAGGCATTGAACCTTTGGATAGCATGTAATTAAAGTGAAAGATTTTGCTAAAAAACATCCTATAAACAAGTCAAAGACAAAGAGAGTGAAAACTTCTTTGCGCGCAAAAAGAGAGCTCAATCAACCGTTAAAGATAAAACACTTGTTTGTCATTGCTGCTGTGAGCGCCCTGCTTCTATTTGCATCAAATCTAATACTGCAAACCGATGTTGTGAATATTAGAGGTGATGTCAGCAATCCAACAATAGAATTTTTATACCCTATAGAGTTAGCAAAAGATACTGTGCTGATTGAGCTTGAGGGCATAGTAGTTGAAGAAGACTGTGAGTACTTCATCCAAATTGAATCCTATGGAAAAAGAGTATACGCACAGGAACAGCTTAGCTCCCTTCTATCTTTAGGCTTAGAATCCTATGTTGAAAAGACATTTAGCTCAAAGCAGCCTGACAAACCATTATTCAGAGTTATGTCAGGCCCATATTTAAATAAATCTCAAGTAAATAATGCCAGGGAGCTACTCATGAAAAATGGTAGGCAGCCTCTAATCTATAAAAAATGCACGAAGGCATAGCAGATAGTTTTTTAGACATCTCCAGCAAGATTAAAGCAGCTTGCAAACAAGCTAAACGATCTAACGATGAGATAAGACTGGTCGCTGTATCCAAGTTACAGCCTATTGATGTTATCAATGAAGCCTATGCGCTTGGGATAAATAATTTTGGAGAAAATTATGCGCAAGAATTGGCTGAAAAATATTCGGCATGCCCCAAGGACATTATTTGGCATTTTATAGGCCCCATCCAATCCAACAAAGTGAGCTTAATTGCCAAACATGCTAATTGGGTCCACTCAATAGACCGGGAAAAAGTTGCTAGGAAGCTAAACGATGCATTGGAAACTGAAGGCAAAAAAATTCATGCACTGGTGCAAGTTAATATTGATAGAGAAGAGTCTAAGTCGGGAATTCTTCCAGAAGAAGCGGTTGATTTTACTTACGAACTGGTGGCCCATTATCCAAACTTGATTCTCGAGGGCTTAATGTTTATGCCTAAGATTAATACCTCGAAAAAAGCTAAAATGGATACTATGAAAAAAATAGTGGACCTACATAAATTGCTATTATCCAAACTCCCTGGATGCACTCAATTATCTCTAGGAACATCAAGCGACTTTGAGGAGTCTATTTCAACAGGCTCCACAATTCTAAGAATTGGAGAGAGTTTGCTGGGTAAAAGATCATGAAAATTTGTTTTCTAGGATGTGGCCACATCGCTCAAGCAATCATTGATGGACTATTGAAAAGTGGTATTTCATCTTCTGATATTGCTTGCATTGAAAGAAATGAGCAAAGAGTTGAATCACTAAGAATACAGAATTTACAAATAATTGAATTAGAAAACTTAACTTCAATGGATTTTGATTTAATTATCCTGGCGGTAAAACCTAAGGATGCTTTGAGCGCAGAACAAAGTATTTTTAAGATGGTGCCCAAAGCAGCCATTTTAAGTGTGGTTGCAGGAATTGGTATAGCAAAGTATTCACAGCCCAATGCCATAATTCGCGCAATGCCAAATACAGCAAGTGCTTTTAGAAAAGGTGTAACAGCTATCTACGCCGAGGATCAAAGCTCGGCCGCATTCAAGACTGCAAATAGCTTATTTAATAAAGTTGGACATGTTTTAGCACTTCAAAATGAAGATGAAATGCATAGATTTACTAGCATCATTGGAAGTGGCCAAGCTTTTATATTTCAAGTGCTCGATATATACCTTAAGGAATTAGAAAAAATAACATCGACCAATCAATCAGAGGCTAAGTTGATGTTTCAAGACTTTGTCAGCAGCCTGGGTGATTTATTTTCTCAAGAACAGAATTTTGAAAGCTTAATAAATAAGATAAAATCTCCTGAAGGAACAACTCAGGCAGGCATAGAATCTCTTGAAAAGAATAACCTTGATAAAGTTTTGCTGGATGCTTTTCAAGCTGCTGAGGATAGATCCATTGAAATTAGCAATGAAAAATAATAGACAATACTTTAAGCAATATGATTAGCATAGCGGCAGTAATCTTAGGCTTTGCTAGCTATGCATTTGTAATTCTTTCGATATTTCGGCTTTTTCGAGTTAACTATTTCAATACAATAGTTAGAGTATTTGCCACCTATCTCGAACCAATCTCAAAAAGTATTTTCTTCTTCTTGCCCCCTCTTTTTGCGGCAATTGCTTTTGCTTTGGTGCTAAAGTTTTCTTCTTTTTATCTTGCATACTCTTCTGGCTATGAAACCCTGACCCTTTTTTACATCTCTGTAATAGATGTTTTGAATTCTGGATTTAGAATATTGTTTTATAGTGTTGTTTGCTCGGTGGTTATGAGTTGGGTGGCTCCTGCGAGCAATCATCCCTTATTACAGATTATTGAAGAAATTTCATCGGGCATCCTGGGCCCTATTAGGAAATTTCTACCCCCCATGGGTGGCTTAGATTTTACTCCGATTATTGGGTTGCTTGTACTAAACCTGATCAATACCTCTTTTATAAAAATAATTAGTTCATTGCTATGAAAACAGTATCTGAAAAAATATCTTTCGGAGACTCCTTGACCCTCCAATCTGGGCAGATCTTGCCTGGTTTTGAGCTAATGACTGAGACCTATGGGAAGCTCAATCCAGAAAAAACCAATGCTGTCTTGGTTTGTCATGCCTTCTCTGGCAATCATCATGCAGCTGGCATAAAAGATGAAGAGAAAAAGCCTGGTTGGTGGGATGAAATAATTGGAGATGGCAAAACAATCGACACAAAAAATTATTTTGTAGTATCCCTCAATAACATTGGTGGCTGCCATGGCTCTTCTGGCCCTGCATCTATTTCTCCTGAATCAGGTCAGCCTTATGGGGCAAATTTTCCTGAGATGTCAGTGTGTGATTGGGTAGAAACTCAAAAAATACTAGCTGATCATTTTGAAATTAATTGCTGGGAAATGGTTGCCGGAGGAAGCTTGGGCGGAATGCAAGCACTTCAATGGGCAATTTCATATCCTGAAAGAATTAAAAAGGCTGCAATTATTGCCGCTTCTTCAAAAATAAGCACGCAAAATATTGCATTAAACGAAGTTGCCAGAGAAATAATTAAAAAGGATGAAAATTTCCATAACGGTGATTACTTGGCTCAAGGTAAATCCCCTAGCAAGGGACTAAAAGCTGCAAGGATGCTTGGCCATATAACTTATTTGTCTGAATCTAATATGAGCAAAAGGTTTGGGAGGAAACTGCAAGATCCTGAAAATAAAATGGATGCAGACGTAAACTATGAAATAGAAAATTATCTTCAGTATAAAGGTGAGCAATTTGCTAAAACCTTCGATGCGAACAGCTACATCCTTATGACCAAAGCCATGGATAGTTTTGATCCAGCAAAGCGCTTTGATAATGATTTGGTAAAATGTCTTCAAAGCATTCAAGCTAAGTTGCTCATTGCATCTTTTGATTCAGATTGGCTGTTTCCCAAAGAGTATGGGTTAGAACTCCAAATGTCTGCCATTAAAGCGGGCATTGATAGTACTTACATAGAGCTAGATGGCGATTATGGTCATGACAGCTTTCTTTTTTATTCTGACCAGTATGCTTCTGCACTACAAAACTTCTTAAATTCAAATGGATAATAAGCTTCGATCAATCGTTCTGGATTGGATACCTAGTCAATCCAAGGTCATAGACTTTGGATGTGGGGATGGCGCTCTTCTTAAAATATTGGCTGGGGAAAAATCTGTTACAGGTTATGGAGTGGAGAATGATCCAGAAAAAATAAATGCTTGTATTATTAATGGTGTCTCTGTAATTCAACAAGATATTGATGCTGGTATCCAAAACTATAAGGGTATGGGCTTTGATGTCGCGGTTATGGCCAGCTCCATTCAGTGCTTAAGAAAACCTAGAGATGCAATGAAAAATATCTTAGAAGTTGCAAATGAGTGTGTTATTACATTGCCTAATTTTGGAAACTGGGAACTTAGGTTGGGAATATTGAATGGCAAAATGCCTTCCTCGGCTCAACTTCCAGCAAAATGGTATGAAACAAAGAATCTTCATCTTTGCACAATTGCAGATTTTGAAGAGTTATGTAGTGAAGAATCTTTTACGATTAAAAAGAAGATCTATTTAAATCGTCGGGGCAGCTCTTCGTGGCTAGCTAATACTTTCCCTAACTTATTTGCTGCTCAAGCAGTCTATCTCATTGGCTGATCAAGCAACCATAGTTGTTGCGACTAACAATCCAGGAAAATTAAAGGAGTTTGCTCTGCTGCTGCCGAACTTTAACATAATCTCACAAAGCTCTTTGGGTATAACGCCTGAGGAGGAACTTGCCGATACATTCTTTGAAAATAGCCTACAAAAAGCTCGAGTAGCAAATACAGCTTCTGGCATGCTGTCACTGGGCGATGATTCAGGTTTAATAGTTCCTGCCTTAAATAATTTACCAGGATTGCGGTCAGCCAGGTATGCGCATGAGGGAGCAACAGATGAAGAAAATAGGCAACACCTAAAAAAAGAACTTGAAAAGCTGGGGTTAAATCAAGCGAAGGCATACTTTGTATGCGTGCTTGTTCTGGTGCAAGTTCCTACAGACCCATTCCCCCTCATTGCAACTGGGCTCTTGAAAGGCTCGGTAAAAACAACAATACAAGGAGACAATGGATTTGGGTATGATCCTATGTTCTATCCAAAAGACAGTAATGTATCTTTGGGAGAAATGGGTGGAGATAAAAAAGCTTTGTTAAGCCACAGAGGGAAAGCCATTCAAATTTTGAAAAGAAAGATTGAAGGGTTTGCTTCTGAATAAAGTACCCATCAGCCTTTATATTCATCTGCCCTGGTGTGAATCGCAATGCCCGTACTGTGATTTTTCTATTACCACTGATCCTGTAAATGGCAATGATGCAAAATTAGCGGAAGCAATCATCAAAGACATTAACCAATCCGATGATCTAGTAGCTGGCAGAAAATTTAAAACCATTTATTTTGGCGGCGGCACCCCGTCTCTTGCTTCTACCAAATCAATCAAACATATATTAGATTCTATTAAAAATAGGTTTTCATCCACAGAAAGCGAGATAACTATAGAGATGAATCCTAGCGATGTATCTGAAGATAGAGTTGATGAACTATTAATTGCAGGCATCAATCGAATATCATTAGGCATCCAGAGTTATAACAATCAAGAGTTGCAAGCATTGGGGCGCAATCATGATCGAGAATCTGCAATAAAGGCTACCCAAGCGCTTCAGGGGATTAATTCAACCATTGATTTAATCTATGGCATTGAAAAGCAAACACCCAGATCATTTACTGAAAACTTAGAGAAAATTATTCAATCAGATATAAGTCATCTGTCTTTGTACCAATTAACAATTGAGCCAAATACTATTTTTTATAAAAAAGAGCTTATGCTCCCTGATGAAGAGACGATCGAAAAAATTGAACTTATTGCAAAAGAGCTGCTAGAGAAAAATGGGTACCAACAATATGAAGTGTCTTCTTGGGCAAAGCCGGGATATGAAAGCCAGCATAATTTAAATTATTGGCAGTTTGGTGATTTTTTAGGGGTGGGTCCAGGCTCACATAGCAAAATCTCAAATGAGCAAGAAATTATAAGATACAGAAAAATTAAACCATTGGAGGGATACATACAAAATCAAAGATCAACTGACTTAAAAACTATCTCGGATAATGAGCTTGATATAGATCTTGCAATGAATTTACTAAGAATTAAAAACGGTCTTCAGCAAAAAGACTTAACAATTAGCCTGCCTGCAAGTTTCTTAAAAAAATATCAAAGGGGCCTTGATGAAGGTTTGCTTTTAAAGGATAGAATTGGAGCAACTGAAAAAGGATATCGATTCCTCAATGAGACTATTCAATTATTTTTTTAGAACTTTTAATAAAAAAGTATGTATCGATCTGCCCTCATTGATTGCTCGATGTTGGAAACGAGTGATGGGCATGTCTTCATTAGAAATTTTTTTAAAAGAAAAAAGTTCTTTAGTTTTTTCAACCTCTTCCTCAATAGATTCAGCATAATTATCCCAATCCGTTGAAATATATGCCGTCCCATCTTTTCTGAGGGCTTTGGCTAAAACTTTTAAGAAGTCATGTTTAATTAGCCTGCGTTTATGATGCCTAGCTTTAGGCCATGGATCGGGGCAAATAATATAAACTTCATCAAACATTTCTTTTGGCAGGTTTAAAAGAAGCTCGCGTACATCATCGTCATAAATTTTTATATTATTTAAAGAGTTTTGAGCAATGCTATTTAAGAGACTGCCTATGCCAGAGAGGTATACTTCTGAAGCAACTATTAATGCATTTGGGTTTTTGGCTGCTAAGAAAGATGTATTTTCTCCATTTCCAAAACCTATTTCTAAAATAATTTTTTCATAGCTCTTAGATAATTCTGAGAGTTCCTTGGGTCCTGTGAGATGATGATGTTCTAGCGATTCTAATGCGATTCTTTGAGATGCAGTGATGCGTCCAAGCCTTTTTACAAAACTCGTTAAGTAGGGTTTATCTTGATTAATAAGGAGAGCGCCTTACTTAGGCTGCGTTAGACATGGCTGCTTTGAGTTTTTTCAATGCTCCATTTTCAATCTGTCTAATTCTTTCTGCAGAAACATTGTACTCATCGGCTAAGTCATGAAGGGTTTCTTTTTCATCGGCGAGGTATCTTCTTGCGATAATGTCTTTGCTGCGATCATCCAGGCTAGACAGGGCCATGGAAAGCTCTTGTGAATTATGCTCAGAAACTTCTTGCGCCTCTACCAAAATTTCCGGGCTGGACGATTTGTCCTCAAGATACTGAGACGGAGAAAGAATGTCGCCCTCATCGTCACTACCAACCGGCGCATCAAATGCTGAGTCATGAGAGGTCAATCGATTTTCCATGTGCAAGACATCTTTCACCTGCACATTTAGGTCTTCAGCAATCTTTTCGGCTTCTTCTTGTGTTAACCAATCCAGTGTTTTCTTTTTACTTCTAAGGTTAAAGAAAAGCTTTCTTTGAGCTTTTGTAGTTGCAATCTTTACCATTCTCCAATTCTTAAGAATGTACTCGTGGATTTCAGCTTTAATCCAGTGCACTGCAAAAGAAACAACCTTCACTCCTCTGTTTGGATCAAATCGATCAACGGCTTTCATAAGCCCAACATTGCCTTCCTGAATAATATCAGCGAGAGGCAAGCCATAGCCTTGATAAGATCTTGCTATATGCACTACAAATCTTAAGTGTGAAAGCACCAGCTGACGAGCAGCCTCAAGATCATTGTTCTCATAAAGCTTTTGCGCAAGCTCTTGTTCCTGTTCAGCAGTCAGAATAGGAATAGCATGCACACAAGACAAATAGGATTCTATATCCTTGCCTGGAGTAGAAAGCGTTATTGTTTGTAAGTCTGTACTCATATATATATTTTACTAATAACTAATTATAACTCATAGTTATTAGGAACAGATAATTATAGCAAATTTTTACTAAAACCACCCATTAGAGACAAAATTGTCCTTTTTTCGTTCAAATTACTTATTCCGATGAACATAGGATTTAATATGCTGTCTTTTTTCCCATATTCAAGGGGTTTTTGATTATCTATTTGAAAAATTCCTCCGCCCCTAGATCGAAGAACGGCATCTGCAGCTGCTATGTCCCACTCAGAAGTGGGGCCAAATCGTGGATAAATATCAGCTGTTTTATCTGCCAAGGCACAAATTTTAAGAGAGCTGCCCTTAGATATAATCTTCAATCTCTTTCCTTTTTTATCTAAAAAATTTAAAAAGGCTGTATCTATAACTGTTCTGTGACTTTTGCTGGTAACTATTCGTAGAATTGATCGTTTTTTATTGTCAGTTTTTGTCTTGTTATTTAGTTGAGTTGCTATGCCTGACCAGACCTTATCAAAAGCTGGTGCCCCCACTACACCTAGTACAGGCTTGCCATTTTGAATTAGTGCAATGTTGGTTGTGAACTCGTCTGATTTATTAACAAACTCTTTAGTCCCGTCAATGGGGTCAATGATCCAAAACTCTTTTGCTGGCTTATATTTTTTTTGCTTAAAACTTTCTTCTGAAATAACAGGGATATCAGGAAAGCGCTTCTCCAGAAAATTTACTATTACTTGATGAGCATACATATCTGCAGCGGTCACAGGCGACCCATCTTTTTTCTCTTGTGCGCTTGACCTTGGATTCCGGTAAATTTTAAGAATCTCTGGAAATAAACTACGCGTTAATTCCTCTAATTGAGGGATAATAGGCTCTAAATTTTTAGATAACATTTCATTAATGGTAAAGCTTAATTCTACCACTGCAATTCTCTCAGATCTTGACGGAGTGATCTTAAATCTTGATTACGATATAAAGTTTTGGGAATCATGGCTCCCTGAGCATGTGGCCAGCCAATCAAACCAGAGTCTAGACGAAACCAAAGCAAAGATACAGGCAGAAATTGATATTCAAAGAGGAACTCTAAATTTTTATGACCTAAATTATTGGGATGATTTGCTGAATGTTGACTGCATGCAGATCATTAAAGAACAGGAAGAGAAGTGCTCTTACTTAGAAGGCTCATATGAGGCTTTACAAAAATTATCAACTTTGAAAAACCCTAAGCATATTCTTACCAATGGAGACCCAAGGTTGCAGGAATACAAAGCGGAGATTCAAAGATTTCTTGAATTTTTTGATTCAATTTTTTATAGCATGCACGCGGGCTACCCCAAAGAGCAAAAAGAGTTCTGGACTTTAGTAAGGCATAATTTAAATCTAGATTTCGAAGATGTAGTATTTATTGATGATGATTTTAAAGTCGTCACAGCTGCTGCTAAAGTAGGAATCAAGCAAGTGGTCTGGATTACTCCAGGTAAAAATAGAATTTTGCAAAATAGGGTTGAGACTTTTCCAAGTCTAGCTGACTTAGCTGCTGCAATTAGTTGAATCTAGGTTCTCATAATCGAGAGCCTGCAAAATACGATCAAAAATTTCTGTGTTATCCATCACCCCGCTAAAGAGTTCTGCGCCTGGACCATAAGCATAAATATTTATGGGTGACAGGTCATGGCTCCCAGTGGTCCATTGAGCTGGAATCTTTGAACCTTTTGGACGCTGCAGAACTAAGCCGCCTGTAGCATGATCGGCGGTAACAAGAATTAAAGTGTGTTCGTTTTCAATAGCAAAATTTGTAGCAGCTTGAACTGCTGCATTAAAATCAGTGAATTCTGCAAGCATATATTCAACATTGTTATCGTGGCCCGCCCAATCTATTTGACTGCCTTCAGACATTAAGAAAAATCCTGTGCAATTTTTTGATTTTTCTTCAAGAAAACTAAGGGCAACTTGTGTCATTTCAAGTTGAGTTGGGGGTCCCAATCTTCTATCGAAACCATCTTCAGCAAATAATCCAATCACTTGTTCTTTAGTAGATAGTAAATTTGAATCTAGCTGCTCATTGTCATAAATCATATAGGGGCCATCTTCAGATTTACCCAAGTTAAAAAACTCTGCGCCGCCGCCAAGAGCAATATCTATATCAGAATCGACGAGCATTTTTGCAATTTCTTTTTCTTTATACCGATTATCTATGTGAGCATAAAAGGCTGCTGGAGTTGCATGAGTAATGGATGAAGTTGCAACCAGGCCAGACTTATAACCTTTCGTGCTTAAGAGCTCAGGAATGGTGGGAAGAAATTTCTTCTCAGCATCAACTGCCAAGTATCCATTGATTGTCTTGATTCCAGTGGCCCAAGTTGTAGCAGAGGCAGCTGAATCAGTGTAAAGACTTTCTGCAGAGTGATTATAAACAATGCCGGTAATAGGAAAGTTTTCAAACGAGAGTCTGTGATCAGGGCCGCCGGTTGCAAATTTTGCTAAAGTGACTTGATTAGGGCCCATGCCATCTCCAATAAACAAAATAACATTTTTTGCTTTTGACTTTGATGCTCTTTCAAGAGTCACAGATGATTTTGTTTCAGAACCTATAGCAACCAACTCAATATTTTCTCCAGATCCACAAGCAAAAAGCACGTAGGTGCTGACAATGAGCAAAGATTTTTTCATGATATTACCTAATGGGTTCCAGTGATTCTAAGCGAGTATTATGCACCTCATCAGGAGAAAGCGAATAATCAAAATCATACAGGGCTCCTTCCCAATCACCATAAGCAATATTTTGAAGCATGAACCACTTTACTCCCCAATAATCAGAATAATTTTCTACAACATCTTTTCTTTGGTTCGGACCCAAAGCATTGTCTTTAGCATCTACAAAATCTCCTAGATTATCCCCGATCATCAAGAGCACTCTATAATCTTTCCCCACCAATGCCCTTCTTGGACCTTTATCGGAATTCCAGTTATTTTCTCCACGCATTAAAATTGTCTCTTTGGATTGATCCCAAGGAATTCCTAGTTGAGTAAGATTCTTTTTAGTTGCTTCCTTTAACTCAACCACTCGGTTGGTGACATAGAAAATTGTCACATCTTTAGAGGCAGCATAATTCAGAAAATCTTTTGCCCCAGGCACTTCAGTTGCAGCAGCCTCCTTGCCCCAACTAACCCACCCCTCTGGATACTTGGTCCCATCAAGAATCATCCTGGCTTCATAGGCGGTGTTGTCCAAAACGGTCTCGTCTACATCAACTATAATCGCTGTCTTTTTGCCCTTAATATTTTGACCAGGCAATGCACTCCAAGTAGGATCTGCCAAAGCTTTATCTAAGGATTGTCTAGCTGATCTAAAAGTTTGAAGACTTCCAGCCAGCCTCTCAGCTGCAGTTTGCTGAAAAAGAACAGCCATAATATTTTGCTCTTTTAAATCTCTAACATCCTTATTTACCACTTCAGCAAAAATAATTTCTGTTGTAATCAGAGTATTTAAAAGAAATAAAGTTTGCCAGAGACGTGCTTTCATAGATTCAAGCCATTATAATTTTTTGTTTAGATAACCTATTGTAGCTATGAGCAAAGAAATAATCAGCAAATTAGATGAGTTAGATAACGGACTCAAAAAACTCAGCACTGAGAGAAAAGTGGTCCTTCCTCATCATAAAACATTCGAATTGGTAGACGAGTTAAGAGAGATCGTTGAAAACATCAAAAATGAGGTGGGTGCAAATGAGTAAATACACATGCTTTGATGTCAGCGTTAAGGACCATGTTGCTCATGTGATAATGAACCGTCCAGATGAATTTAATTCTATGACGCGATTATTCTGGAAAGAGCTGCCAGAAATAGTTAAAGAACTAGATAAAAATGCTGAAGCAAGGGTTATTTTGCTTAGAGGTGAGGGTAAGCATTTTAATGCTGGCATGGATTTAGCTAATTTTGCTCCTGCGGATAAGAACGGTCCCAAGAAAGACCCCGCACGAATGCGAGAAACTTTTTATCATGAAGTCTTGGAACTCCAAAATACCTTTTCTGCCCTCGAAGAATGTCGTATGCCGACAATTGCATCCATTCAAGGAGCTTGTGTTGGCGGTGGCATAGATATGGTTTCTGCTTGTGATATTAGACATTGTTCTGCAGATGCATTTTTTAAAATCGCAGAGGTTGATATTGGGCTGGCTGCAGATGTTGGAACCTTACAAAGACTGCCAACGTTGATGCCACTTGGTGCCGTGAGAGAACTTTCTTACACCGGTAGAAAATTTCTTCCAGCTGAAGCCCTAGAGCTTGGCTTTATGAATAAAGTGTTTGAAAGCAGAGAAGAGCTAGAAAAAGGCTCGCTAGAATTAGCAAAAGAAATTGCCTCTAAATCTCCGCTTGTTACTCGGGTAATTAAAAAGCAAATTAACTATGCGCGTGATCACAGTGTAAAAGAATCTCTCGATTATCATGCTGCATGGAATTCTTCATTAATCAGCGGTCAAGACATGGAAGCTGCGATGAAGGCTTTTATGGATAAATCAAAAGCTAATTATGATGACTTAGAGCCAACGCATTCATTTTGGGAAAAAGACGGTTTAGTTCCTTAAGAAAACAGGCTCTGATTCAGTCGAAAGCTTTTTAGAATATTTGTAACCCTCAGCATCAAAATTTTTTAAGTCCTCGGACTTGGTAACTTTGTTTTTAATCATCCAGTGACTCATGTAACCTCGGGCTTTTTTTGCATAAAAACTAATGAGTTTATATTCACCATTTTTGAAATCTTTAAAAACAGGTGAAACAACTTCAACATCTACTGGCAAGGAGCCCACAACAGTGAAATATTCTTTTGATGCAAGATTAATCACAAGATTGGATTTATTCGCTTTCAATTCCTTCAAAATATTCTCTTGAACTTTATTGCCCCAAAACTCATATAAATTCTTACCTTTAGAATTTTGCAACTTTGTGCCCATCTCTAATCGATATGGTTTAATAACATCAAGAGGTCTTAGCTCTCCATATAAGCCAGATAAAATTCTTAAATGCTCTTGAGCAAAAGTGATATCTTTTTTATTAAAGGTATCTGCTTGCAAGCCCTGGTATACATCGCCCTGGAAAACAAACAAGGCTGGTTGGCTATCAGTGCCTATTTTTTTGGCTGCTGACCAGCTCTGATAACGATCAAAGTTCAATGTTGCCAACTTATCACTGAGCCCCATAAGCGAAGCGATATCCTTAGGCTCTTTTGTTTTAAGCTCTTTAATTAACTTGGCTGAATCAGATAAAAATGCTGGAGCGGTCGGCTCCACATCAAATTCCTTGGTGTAATCAAGAGTCTTGGCTGGTGATAATAAAACAATCATAGTTCTTATTTTAACTAAATCTCTTTAAGATACATAGCATGAGCGATTACTTAGGACGATTTTTTGCACGCCTGATGCCGGTGTTATTGATATTGGTCATGGTGGTTGTAATTGGTCGTTATTTTTTTGGTATCGGCAGAGTGGATATTCAAGAACTAGCTTTGTATGTGCATGCGCTTATTTTTTTAGGCTGTGCTGGTTGGGCCTACTCTGCAGATGAACATGTCCGAGTCGACATTTTTTACCGCAATGCATCGTCTAAATATAAAAAACTAGTTAACACTTTTGGAATATTATTTTTCCTTCTACCGATGATTGGCGTTCTGGGGTACTACGCTATAGATTTTGTTGCGGCTTCTTGGTCTGTTCAGGAAATATCAACTGAGCCAGGAGGTCTAAGCATTGTTTACATCCAAAAGTCTTTTATTTTTTTATTTCCGCTGGTTTTAGCTTTGGCTGGGATCAAGGAGCTATATAAAACATGGAAATAATCCCAATTCTTTTAATAGTTGTAATTTGTACTGCTCTGCTGCTTGGTTATCCAGTCTCATTCACGCTTGCGGGAACTTCAATCTTATTTGCGCTCCTTGGCATCGCATTAGATTTTTTTGATCCAAATTTATTTAAAACCCTGCCCATGCGCATCTTTGGAATCATGAACAATCAAACATTGCTAGCTGTGCCGCTCTTTGTTTTTATGGGTGTGGTCTTAGAAAGATCTGGCATTGCAGCCAAGATGCTAAAAGATATGGCGATAGTATTTAAAAATACTAATTCAGGTTTGAGTATTTCTATTATTATTGTTGGCGCTCTTTTGGCAGCCAGCACTGGGATTGTGGGAGCAACCGTTGTGACCATGGGTCTGATGTCCCTACCTGCCATGTTAAAACAAGGCTATGACAAAGATTTTGCTGCGGGATTAGTTGCCTCCACTGGAACGTTAGGCCAGATTATCCCTCCTTCCATAGCTCTGGTCTTGCTTGGAGATGTGATGTCAAATGCCTATCAAAGAGCCCAAAACAATATGGGAGTATTTTCACAAGAAACTGTATCCGTAGGAGATTTATTTGTCGGAGCAATTGTTCCAGGCATGATGATTGTTGCAGGGTATTTAATTTACACCATCCTTATTAATCGAAATAAAGAATTTTTACCAGTAGATGAAATTGAGGGTGAAGCAAACATCTTCAAAACTCTCCTCCCGCCAGCAACCCTTATCTTTGTTGTTCTTGGATCCATCATTGCAGGGATAGCAACGCCGACTGAAGCGGCGGGCGTTGGAGCTTTTGGAGCGCTTATTATTGCGGGACTTAATGGCAGTACAAATTTAGAGCTGCTAAGAGCAACTAGCTATAAAGCTGCAACAGTTACAACCATGATTTTCAGCATTCTTATTGGCGCTTCAATTTTCTCCTTAATCTTTCGAGGCGT
>Ga0208407_1000266_pt1 | contig 25035 bp, 21 predicted proteins | sample ETNtaG_9_FD_185775 | JGI IMG/M metagenome (GOLD analysis project Ga0208407, IMG submission 185775) | Marine microbial and viral communities from oxygen minimum zone, Eastern Pacific Ocean - ETNP201406SV69 (SPAdes) (version 2) | ecosystem: Environmental > Aquatic > Marine > Oceanic ...
TGTTTGTCTCTATACTCAAACACTGTAAATAATTTACCAAAAGCTTCATCAATATTTGCTCTATTAAACTCATCAATTACAAGATAGTGAGGTCTACCTGTTTCACGAATAGATTTTTCACATAACTTAGCAGCTTCAGCAACATATCCATCCTTGAAATAATATCCACCTGAATCATCTGGTGAAATACCTCCTATAACATCGAAATTAGACCATTCTGCATTAGCTGTCACAATGGTGTAATTTGGAGCTTTACTGCCATTTGGCTGATCAATCTCACCACACAATTTTGACAACAATATATTGGATAAAGCGGTTTTACCCGTTCCTGGTTCTCCAAACAACATAATATTCTTTCCTGATGTTAAATGAGTGATAACTTCATCGACAGTTTCTCGAGTTGTAGAATAAGCTTCTGCGATTTCATGGAAATCTACCTCGTAATCTACTTCAATAGCTTCTCTAATCTCAACTGACTGATCAACAGTATCCATCATTGTTTTCTCAACCAATTCCAAATCTGGAGTATGTTCTGTTGTATGTTTTAATTCAATCTGAAATTCGTCACCATATTCCTGCATAAGAAATTCCATTGCTGAATCAACAGACCACTCAGGCATTGCTTTCTGTTGCCCTTCTACTGAAGGTGCAAAAGGATCTTCACGATTTGGCATGGCCCTATCAGATGCTAAAGACAACTCTCTTAGCCTCTGTGAACCAAACTTGTAAACTAACCAGAACCCGACGGCCGTTACTAATGCTGATAAAATAAGATTGAATTTTGCATCGCCATCCATCTCATCCATCTCTACACCACCTAAAAGAATAGGAATAAGGAAAGTAGCAAATAATGACAATATTCCAACTGCAAATATTACAAAGTATGCAACACCCATTGAACCCTGTTCACCTTTTCTCTTATTGTAAAATGAATAAAGACCAACAGAGGAAATACCCAAGGCCATCACAGTAAGCATCAAATCATTTTGATCCAAACCAAAACCGGTTCCCTCATTAGACAACATATTGTAGGCAAAAATTAAATATTGAAGGACTAAACCCGATATTATCATAGTCATATACTTTGCTTCATTTATATCATTAATTCTTGTACTAGAAATTAACCAGTTACCAATCCCTATGAATAAGAAAGTAGCTGCTAATAACATAATTGTACTATCTTGACCTGCACTAAAATCAACAAATGTTACGTTTATGTCTCTATGAGGTATCTCTAATAATTGACAAGAACCTCTCTCATCCTTCAAACCAGCCTCCTCTTTATTTTTTACATCAAGGAAAAACAAGTCTATTTCAGAAATATAATCACTGTCATATTTACCATTTTCATTAGTATCTTTAAATGTCTCGGCTTTATCATATTTTCCATTAGCATTACCATCAACCCACTGTTCACCTTCATCTTCATCCCATAATCCATTATCATTACCGTCAGTCCAATCTAGTCTGAGATTCCCTTCTGTGCCATCCGCATCCTCTGGAATATCACCCTCTGAGGTATAATTCCCATCCCCATCAGCATCATATTTTTTTACCCCATCAAGCCCATAGTCATCAAACGGATCCCATTCATCCCAAAGATTATTGCCCTCTCCAGCTTGTGTATCTCCACTATTATCAACTCCATCCATTCCAAAATCATCAAATGATTCAAGAGGAGTTGGTTTCATCCCATACGGATTTTCACATATAGCATACGGGCCTTGAGAATAATTTAAGAAAACTGAAGAAAGTAAAAGCGAAATAACTATTACAAAGAAATAAAAATTTAATGTTACAGGTTCATCTAAAGGCCTTTCAAGAGATATGCGGCCAAATACTACTGAAGTAGCTATAATCAAACATACTGACGCAGCAAATCCAAGAGTAAGTGGTATTGCAAAAATAAGTTGATTCAAGAAACCACCATAAACTATGAAAAGTAAAATCTGACTGACGCTGAAAATTAACAAAGGAAGTGTAAGAGATGTATTAGGAATTGATTGGTAAAGGTAAAATACAATAGTTAAAAATATTGCATTTAAAACAAAAATAGCTATACCTGATGTCATCGTTATATTTACTGGACACCCATATCTTTCTTCATCATCGATATAACCGCTTTGATTAGTGTCTGTAACCATAAAAGTCCTTTTTACGGTAAATGATTGTCCTAACTCTTCATTAAATGAGGTTACAGTGTCTTCTTCAGCAAATTCACTGTACCTATTTTTATCCCACATCTCGCAATTAAATGGTTCTCCACTAAAAGGGTCTGAGGTAGGTGTCGCTTCTGAATCATAAGGAGGACCATTCTGTCCATATATGGTTTCACCATCATCATTGACATCCAAACCTCTTGGAACTGTCACTGCAGTTACAGCCAAAACGCTAAAGAAAATTAAAATAGCTACAAAAAGAGCAAGTAATGGACCAACATAAGTAAGTTTATCATCTTGTTTGAAGAAACGATCCATCGTTGAAACAAACTTCTCTGAAAAACCCCTGAGGTTGTTAATAAATGCAAAATATTCCTTAGTACCCTCTTCTGAAGATGGTTCAGAAGTTGTTGGGCTCTCTGTAGCTGCTAAAGCCTCCTCAATTTCTTTCTCCTCCTCAGTCATCTCAGAAACCTCCATTTCATCATCAGAAGAATCTTCTGATTTTTCTTCTATCTCTAGAGACTTTTCAGTCGATTTTTCTGCGATAGGCTCTTCTATAGAAATATCGCCAGATTCTAAGTCTGAACCACAAATAGAACAGGAAGCTTCACTGTCATCTTCCTCCTCATATTGACAAACTGGACAGACTTTCATAATTGTTGACAGAATGATGGGTTAAAATGTTAACTGAAAAAAATCTAGTTATAAAAAACATAATATTAAGACGAGAGAAAAAGTAAACTTTAAATAGAAGGTCGAATAAAAACCTATCCCCATGAAAGAAGAACTACAGCAGATACAAGCGGTAGCAGTTGTCACTTTTCTTTGTGTACTTATTTCTTTACACAGTACTGGTGAATATGGTCAATGGTTTGAAGTATCAGGAACAAAACAAGAAATATTAGAACCAGGTGTTGGTAATTCCTCAGTCAATATTAAGAATTTTGAATATAGTTACCATATGAATTATTATACCTATTATGAGGATGGAGATACGCAAAAAGAAAATTATGGAAGTACTAATTGTAACTCATGTATTGAAAAGTCAAAAGTAGCTCAGAATGTTAGTAGATTAGCCTATGTAACTGCCATTTTTGCTTTAGGCGTTGCATATATGGCACGTGACTCAATTAATCATTTACATAAAAAGAACTTAAAAAAATCTCTTACCAACTTAAAATATTCAGCCATACTTGTTCTCATTCTTGGACTTCTTACAGGATCTATGTACTATATGGGTTGGTCTGAAGCGTTGATACGTGATGAAGCTTCAATCAATACTGACCTTAATGAGCAACAAGTATTAGGATGCATAACTGAGGTTTTAACATTTTACGGAGGTGATGGCTGCTTAGAAACTGTAGAGTCTGCAAATCAGGGTGAAGCTGATCTCCTAAGTGCAAGAATAAATCCTGTTTCTTGGGGTCCTGGAATTGGTTTCTTTGTTGTTATTTTAGGTTCAATGATAACGGGTGGAGGAACATTATACATTTTAGGAAGCATTGATGAAGAATGGCAAGCCATATTGAAAAAACAGGAACTTATAGACCGTCAACAAAAAATACAAGATGGTGAAATTGATAAAAATAAAGAATTATTAAATGAGTTTGAAGACACTGAACAAAAACTTAAAGATGCTGAAAAAAGAATTGAGGATGTTAGAAGCACTGCCGAAGGAATAGACTACCAGGGAATTGAGGATTTAGATAATGAATTAGATCGTTTAACTGCATTAAACCAAAGCGTGGAAACTCTAAATAATTCCTTAGATAGCAAATTAAAAACAGCAAGAATAGCAACATCTGAAGTAGAAAAAAGGGCCCGAATGGTTGAAAAAGAACTTAATGATGACTTAGCTGCTAAAACAAACTTAGAAAAGGAAATCGACGATCTTAGGGATAAACACGAAAATGACATGAGATTAAGTGATCGAATGACACGAGAGATAGGTTCTCTTAGAAAAATGAGTGAAGAAGCTGAAGAAAGAGCAATTAAGGCAGAAAAGAAATTAAAAATTGAAAAACCAGACACTGTCAATGCATTAGAATCATATGATTCTGTTAAGGCAGCTTATGATAAAACTGTAGAAGAAAAGAATAGTCTTGAAAAAGAAATAATGGAATATGAACAGCAAACTCTAGAAGCAAATGAAAGAGAAAAATCTGCAGATACAGAACGGAAAGAAGCCGCAAAAAGGAGAAAAGATTTAGATCAAGAGGTGAAACTTATGGTAAAGAACAAAAAACGATTAAACGATAAATTTACAACACTGACTACAGACTTAGAAAAAGCAAAGAAAGACTTAGCAAGTGCTCGTGAGAAAGCTTCTGTAACACTAAGCGAATTAGACTTAGAAAGAGAAACGATTGTGGAATTGCAACAAGATGCAGAAAAATTCAGAGTTAAAGAAAATGAAATAATTGAACTCACAGATTCTCTTAAGGAACTACAAGAACAATTACAAGACCAAAAAGACACGAATGAAGGTATAAGAAGTGATTTAAAGGAAGAAACCGATCGTAAAAAGAAAACTGAAACTGAATTAAAAGCTCTCGAGAACGCTTCTGAACAGGTCGGCAAAGTAATGGAAAGTCTAAAGAAACAATTTGATACAGCTAAAGAAGAATTGAATATAGCTATAGATGATAGAAACAATGCTGAAAGGCGACTTCAGTCAGAACGTACGGAACATGAAAAGCTCAAAGAAGATTTAGAATTTTTACAGGGCGCTACCATAGGTAATGAAGAAGATACTGAAAGAAAAATAAAAGCCATGAACATTGAAATTCCTAAAGCTCAAGAAGAGGCCAGAGAAATGGAGGAAGAAGCAGATATATTATCGAAAGAAAACCAAGATTTAGATGGTAAGATTAAGGAAGCTAGATTAGATTCAATAGAAGATGCAGTATCTGAAAAAGAAGATAAGCCAAAAGAAGCTGAAGTCACCAAACCTAGTGCTTCAATAGGTTCAAGTGTAATTGTTAAGAATCTTGCAAAAGAAACAGAACACACGTTCCAATTAGTAAATCCTGATCAGGCAGATCCAAAAAATGGAAAACTACCGTTAACAAATCCTATCGCAAAAGCATTAGAAGGAACAAAAGAAGGCGATGAAGTTAGTGTAGGACCGAATACATTTAAGGTTCTTAAATTAAACTAATTATTTACTAGCGCCAATTTCTAAAGTGACTAAAATATAGCCGCTGCTTTGGTATATGATGTCCTTAAACCTTCCTAAGACAAGCAAAGAAATGCAAAATTGGAAATGGGCTGACTATATACCATTCTTTGAATATTTGCTTACACAGAAAATCAATAAAAACAATATAGAATCGTGGATGAAATATTGGTCAGATTTCAGTGAATTAATTGGAGAGGTAGGTACTGATGTTTATGTTTCCACAACGGTAGATACTGCAGATGAAGATGCAAAGAAAAGGTTTCACACTTTTTTAGAAGATATAAGTGAGAACGCCAGTACAAAAAACCAAGAATTAAAAAAGAAATTACTTGAATCTGGAATTGTTCCTGATAATTTTGATATCCCATTACGTGCGATAAAAAGTGAAGTGGAACTGTTTTGTGAAGAAAACTTGCCTCTGATGACAAAGGATAGTAAACTGTCAAAAGAATACGATGCTGTAATTGGTGCACAAACTGTTGAATGGGAAGGCAAAGAAGTCACAATTACTCAACTATCTCCTGTTGTTTTAGAAACGGATAGGGAAAGACGAGAAAGAGCATGGAGATTAGCTGCTGAAAGAAGACTAAAAGATAGAGATAAAATTAATAAGATATGGCAAAAAATCCTAGAGATAAGAATCAAAATTGCAGAAAATGCAGGTTATGACAATTATAGATCGTGGCGATGGGAATACCTAAAAAGATTTGATTATACACCCGACGATTGTTTGAATTTTCACTCAGGAATAGAAAAAGTAGTAAAACCCTTTGTCAATAAATTAATCAAAGAACGTAAAGAACAATTAGGTTTAGATGTTCTTAAACCATGGGACTTAAGTGTTGACCCCTTCAATAGAGATCCTTTAACACCTTTTGCGAACGCAACTGAATTGGAAGAAAAGTGTCATAATATTTTTGAAGCTGTAGATAGCGATTTAGGAAATCATTTTAATATAATGAGAGAACAAAAGCTACTTGACCTTGCAAACAGAAAAGGAAAGGCACCTGGAGGCTATTGTACCGAATATTATTACCGTAGACTGCCTTTCATATTCATGAATGCTGTAGGAACACACAGCGATGTTCAAACTATGCTTCACGAAGGAGGCCACGCATTCCATGTATTTGAATCAGATCAACTACCTTATTCCTCCCAAAGAGAGGTAGGTATGGAATTCGCTGAAGTAGCATCCATGTCAATGGAATTACTGGCTGCACCTTATATTACAAAAGAACATGGTGGATTTTACAATCCTAACGATGCAAATCGTGCGCGAATAGAACATTTAGAAAAAACAATCATGTTTTGGCCTTATATGGCCGTAGTAGACGGATTCCAACATTGGGCGTATACAAATCCAGAAGATGCCATGAATCCAGACAATTGCGATGGGGAATGGACAAGACTATGGAAACGATTCCAAACGTTTGATGATTTAGACTCTAGTGAATTTGAAGATATTATCTCAACTGGCTGGCACAACAAATTACACATATATCATGTTCCGTTTTACTATGTTGAATATGGAATGGCGCAATTAGGTGCTATACAAGTTTGGGGGAATGCACTAAAAAATCAAAAAGAGGCTGTAAAAAAATACAGATATGCCCTTAGCAAAGGAGGGAATGCAACATTACCTGAATTATTTGAAGCTGCAGGAGTTAAATTTGCATTTGATGAAGATATGTTAACTTATGCAGTAAATTTGGTTGATAGCCAAATAAAGGAAATGACCAATGAGTAAGAAAGCAGTACAGGACGAATATGCATCTAATTCTATTTGTTTCGGTTGCGGCCCCTCTAACAAGGAAGGTTTTCAAATTAAATCCTACAGAACTGATGACGGATTAGAAATGGAATTTGAATGTGAAGAAAAACATCAAGCTTTCCCTGGAGTAATAAATGGAGGAGTTATTGGATCACTGATTGACTGCCACGGTAATTGGACTGCTGCGATTGCAATTATGGAAAAAAATGGATTGGATGAGCCTCAATGCACTGTAACTGCTCAGTATGAAGTAAAACTGAATAGACCAACGCCTTTTGGACCTAAACTGAAGCTGAAAAGTAGAGTTTTGGCATTACAAGAAGATAGAGCTGAGATAATAATTGAATTAAAGGCTGATGGAAAAACGTGCGCAACAGGTCGTGGACTTTTTGTCGCAGTTAAAGAAGGACATCCTGCATACCATCGTTGGCACTGATGAATATAGATGAATTGTGGGAGAAAGCAATAGATGAGCATAATAAGAAAAATTACCATGTAGCTCATGAACTTTTTGAAGATTTATGGCTAGAATTAGATAGTAGAACTGAAAAAGATACTGTGCAAACACTAGCTCAAGCAGATGCTCTTATAGTTCATCTTCAAACGGGTAATAATAAAGCTGCACAACGATTAATGAGACAATTACCTGAATTATTGGAGACTTTTCCAGAAAATTATAGAAATATTGATCTTATAGAAATGAAAAACTGGATTAATTATATGATTTTAACTATTCCTCCTTATGGAGAAATAAAAGATATTCCTAAAAGAGATCCTCCAAATTTAGCCCATTGCTGAAATCAAAATATCATAATATTCTGGATTATCTACACATGCATCCTGCATTGGTTTTATCACTTGGAAAAGAGCTGCCGCAGTACCGTTTTTCAAATCCAATGGATGTAATGACCCTGAAAGGTAAGACTCTTCTAAATCAGAATAAGAATCAAAGTCTAAATTACCTCCAAATTTTTCAGGTCTTTCGATTACTATTTTATCCAATGAATATTTAAGCAAGTGTTGCCAAATATCAAGAACGGGGTTGCCCTCTCTCTCTAATGGACAATATGCCTTTGACAATTTTTTAGTTAGAACCTTTTTATTATCATGAATTAATAATGTTCCAGAAGGATTTGATTTAGACATTTTAGCATCTGCATCCATTCGTCCTGGACCGGATAATGAACCTAAAAGAGGCGTATGCAACGCTACGGGCTTTGAAAGTTTTAATTTATCGGCTGCATCTCTTGCTAACATATGTGCATGGCGTTGATCCATACCTCCAAGAGCTAAATCTACATCTAGAGCGTAAATGTCTGTAGCTTGCATTGCTGGATAGAAGAACTTAGACATGTCTCTATCGCCATCTTTCTCATCCCTGCCCATTATTGACAATGCCCTACGCATTCGTTTGAGACTACTTGCTTTAGATACTCTAAGAACCATTTCCCAATATCCTTCTTGCTTAACTAAATCGCTTGCAGTTCTAAATTTCACACCAGGACAAAAAACGGAGAACATTTGCCTTTGATAATCAACTCCAGCCTTTAAATTATCCCAATTCCCTCCAAGTTTGTCGTTGATATAACCGTGCCAATCTGCTAAAAGAATAATAACTTCAAAACCCGAGTCAACTAAATCACGGCATTTAAGCATTGGAACTAAGGAACCTGCGTGCAAAAGACCTGAAGGCTCGAATCCTATGTAGGCCTTAGGATTTTCCTTAGAATTTAGTAACAAATCTAACTCTTTTTCAGTAACACACTCTGCAGTACCGCGTAATACACAAGATTTACGGTCATCCATAATTGTGTGGAAACGAGCTAGTAGTTAACTCCTTTGGTTTCAAAAGAGACTACCATAAAATTATTTAAACGAGGCCAGATAGGAGACTGGAGTAAAAATGTCTGAATCTAACCCAGATGTGCTGAAAGCTGTACGACTTCTTGTCGGAGATATCGTTAACAAAGAGAGGTACATTATGATGCCTGCAGAACCTGGAGAAGGAGATCCTGTACTAGGAAAATTTCGTACTGTAAGTGATGCTAAGCGCTTTGCAAGTAGAAGTGATATTACTGAGTTTTCATTATGGACAAGACTCAAAGTTGTTGGTGGTGGAGATAGTGGCTCACTGAAAGAGGATTTCAGTGACTCAGATGATGATTTGGATGATGATTTAGGTGATCTTCTAGATGATGATGCAGATCTTCCTGATTTAGAAGATGATGCTGACCTTGATGAACTCTTATGAGTTCTATAAAAATTCACGAGATTAGTAAGCAGAATCTCAAAGGTGCTGTATTAATAGATGGCTTTCCAAGTGTAGGTCTTGTTGGAACAATTGTTGCTAATTTCTTAATAAATACTTTAAAATTAGAACAAATCGGCGTAATAGACAGTCCTCGATTCCCTGCTATTTCGATTATTAAAGATGGAGAACCGCATAATCCTATGAGGCTCTATTCAGGTGAACAAGTTTGTAATGATGGTACATGCAATCAAGTTGTTGTCTGTGTAAGCGAATTCACACCACCTGCAGAAATAACTAAGGATTTAGTTAATGCATTAATGGATTGGGCTTCAAAGAATGGATGCACTAGAATTATATCTGCTGAAGGATTCAATTCAGGTCCAAAAGAAGAAGGCAAAGATAATGAGATATATGGAATAACTTCTACAGAAGGATCTAGGCCATGGATTGAAGATGCAAAAGTTAAACCCTTCACCTATGGAACAGTAGGAGGAATCACTGGAGCCTTACTTAACGAGGGAAAAATAAGGAACATGAATGTTATTGGCCTTCTAGCTGAGGTTAATGAGGATATACCTAATGCACGTGCTGCTGCAACCGTAATAAAAGCTATTGATGAATTACTTTTAGCAATAGACCTTGATCCAGAACCATTACTCAAGGAAGCTCAAGAACTTGAACAAGAGGTTCAAGCTGTAAGGGAACAAGCCCCCTCTGAGGTTTCATCATCAGTTTCAAGATATATTGGATAAGCTTATACCCCCTTTCAGTACAACATAGTTGTGAGTAAGAATACAGCTGATGTAATTAATGAAGTGGTTCAAACCGTCTCAGACATCATCAAAAATAATGATTTACCAGAATTACCTATAGATAGAAACCCCCCTATTGGAGATTTTGCGCTTATCTGTTTCCCTGCCGCAAAAGTTCTAAAAAAAAATCCTAATGATATTTCTCAAGAAATTGCTGAAGAACTGGAAAAAAATGAATGGATAATTTCTGCAAAAAATGAAAAAGGATATTGTAACATAACTATTGATTGGAACTTAATCTGTCTTAAATTTATACCTGAAATTCTTGGGAAAAATTATGGTAAAGGTGAAATTCAGCAAGAAAAAATATTGATTGAGCACACCTCGGCAAATCCTACAGGTCCATTCCACATGGGTAGAGCAAGAAATCCTATTATTGGTGATAGCATTGCACGTCTCTTAAATTACTACGGACATGATGTACATACTGAATATTATGTAAATGATACAGGGAGACAGGCTGCTACGTTAGCATATGGAATAAAAAACTATAGAATTAATGCCAAAGGAAAAATCGACCATGATTTAGTTGAGTGCTATAGGAGTGCGTCTGAGGATTTAAAAAATAATCCTGATGTTAAAACAATAATTTACAACAAAATGGAACTTATTGAGAGTGGTGACAAAGAAGCTCTCAATGAAGTAAAAAATGCAGCCAAGAAAATGTTAGAAGGGATGATAATGTCACTTAAAATGCTGGGTACAGAAGTTGAAAATTACTATCATGAATCTGATTTAATTGCATCTGGAAAAGTAGTAGATGTTATTGAATTACTCAAAGAAAGCCCAATTTGTAAAATGGAAAAAGGGGCATATTATTTAGATTTGGCAAAAGAAGATATAGCCGGTAGGAACCAGAAATTTTTCTTCACAAGGGATAATGGCCTAAGTTTGTACACGACAAGAGACATAGCCTATCATATTGAGAAATACAAGAAATACGATAGAGCACTGAACATATTAGGAGAAGACCACAAGTTACAAAGTAAACTTTTAGGAATAGCATTAAGAGAACTAGACTATAAGATTCCTGAAGTTTTATTTTACTCATTTGTTAATTTACCTGGGGGAAAAATGTCAACCCGTGCTGGCCGTGTAGTATACTTAGATGACATAATGGAACAAATTACTAATTTGGCTAGAGAAAAACTTGTAGAGGCAGATTTAACTGAAAATGAAAAAGATAAACTAGCTAAACAAATTGGAATTGGTTCTCTAAGATATAATATTTTGAAAGTACAAGCTGAAAAAGGATTTACTTTCAATATCGAAGAAGCTCTTAACTTACAAGGAGATTCAGCTCCATTTGCAATGTATTCGCATGCAAGAGCTTCTGCAATTATTCGTAATTATGATCAAGAAATTCCTGATGTAAAAATGGCTAATAAACTTGAAGAATCTGAAATAAAATTATTGAGAACATTATCAAAATGGCCTGAAACTATTAAAAAATCTGTTGATAACTTGGCAATACATTACATCCCGAATTATATTCACTCTTTGTCATCAGATTTTAATCATTTTTATCGCGATTGTCCTGTTATTGGAAATGAAAATGAAACATTCAGAATTAATCTGGTTTTATGCTCTAAAAAAATTTTGAGTGATAGTCTTTCAATATTAGGAGTTCATGCTCCTGAAATAATGTAAAAAATGGTGGTGAGGGAGAGATTCGAACTCCCGTGGTCACGATCTGCAGTCGTGTGCATAGCCGGGCTCTGCCACCTCACCCACTGAAATCTATATTCTATATCTGTATTAATTATTGATTGCTGGAACGAAATAATGTACGAGAAACATCTGTTGAAGAAATCTGTTTCTTCATGTCCTGCAATAATCCTTTATAGTGTGATATTTGTTCATCAATTCTTTCTAACTCAGAAATATCGGCATCATCTCTTTCTAAACGTTCCATAACTTTTATTTTACGATTCTCCCACCGTTCTAGTTCCTTTAAAGCTTCCAAGATTTTTTCTTCAATTCCTTCCATATCACATAAACCTTATAGTTTCTAAATTGTGTGGAACTCTTGCATCCAATCTTACCTTACGACGGATATCATTTGCAAATTGTTCACATTTTTGTGAATCTCCATGATTCAATAAGACTATCTTTGGACGTGGTCTTATTGTTCTCAAGTAACGCATTAATTGTCTTTTGTCACTGTGACCTGAAAAACCTTCACAGGTTTCAAGATTCATATTAACCTTGACTGGAACCATTCCTCCATTTTCTCTATCATGAAGATGAATCTCATTAGCTCCCTGTTGCAATCTTTGCCCCATTGTTCCAGATGCCTGATATCCTACGAAAACCATAGTATTATTGGACTCAGGGGCCCAATGGCGTATATATTCCATTACAGGACCTCCATTAACCATCCCTGATGTAGCCAAAACAATAGCTGGTTCTTCCATACCACAAATCTCTTGTCTCATTTCTACGCTTTCAACTTTCTTAAATATTTCAGATCTAAATGGATTATCTTGATTTTGGTATATCTTATTGCGTAAATTATTATTCAAATACTCCGGATATGCAGAATGCAATGCTGTGGCTTCCCATATCATACCATCTAAAAAAACGGGAGTGTCGTTCAACTTGCCTTCAGAAAATGCTTTTTCCAAAACAAGCATAACCTCTTGCGAACGACCCACTGCAAAAACTGGAATAATTATTTTCCCTTTTTTCTCTACAGTCCTATTAATTATTTCAGTTAAATTTTTAGTACCTTCATCTCTTGGTGGCTGAAAATCATTATACCCACCATATGTAGATTCCATAATAAGTGCTTCAAGACGCGGGAAATGGTTTACAGCTCTATCAAAGAGCCATGTATTTTCAAACTTAATATCACCCGAAAAAACTAGGTTGTAAAGACCATCACCCACATGAAAGTGAGCTGCGGCTGAACCCAAAATATGCCCTGAATTGTGGAATGTCAGTTTCAAATCAGGAGAAACATCTGTTGTATCTCCATAATTCAAAGGAATTGTGTTTCTAATTGCTTGACGAATGTGTTCTGTGTTATAAGGGACTCTTTTGCCTTCTGCATTTTGAATTTTAATAAAATCATTTTGTAATAGTGAAGATAATTCTCTTGTAGGAGGAGTACAGTATATTGGCCCATCATAACCATAAACAAATAACATTGGAAGAAGAGCTGAATGATCTAAATGTGCGTGTGTGAGAACTACCGCATCTATACCTTCTAAGGGTGTTACTTCTGGTGCACTCAAGAAAGGACTAGGCTCTTTGTCATTCCCTGGATTAAAACCACAATCTATGAGAACTTTGCTATCCTTAGTCATCAGCAAGTGACAAGAACGACCAACTTCTCTATATCCTCCAAGTGCAGTTACACGAACATGTTGTTCTCCTTCTGTTGTATCTCTGAATACCTTCTTTCCAACTTTTGTTAAGAACTTCTTCCGCCCCTCTGCTATTTTTTCATCGAGCATATAGTTTCTAATTTCTTTTAGTGTACGAGATTCCATCGGTGCTGCACGTACAACTATTGGATTCCAACCAATTTCACGTCTCACATTGTTAAGAACAACACCATGTTTTCCTATAGCTCTTCCTGGGTTTTTAGCTTCAATAATCACATCTCCATTTACTTCATCAAATTTAATATCAATTACTTCCGCTTCTTTAGGCAAAATTTCGTTTAACTTCTGTTTAGCACTAACTATAGGCTTTCTGACACTAGGATCTGCTTTGATTACTATCCTTTTCCGAACTTTTTGAGCAAGTGTTCTAATTAGTTCATTATTATCTGAGAAAATTTCAACATTTGGGGTGTATAGCACCACGTTGGAAGCTTCCACTCTAACATCGGTAAAAGCTACGCTATCAGGTATGACTTCTGTCGCGACTTTCTTGACTAGTTTAATTACGTCTTCTACGGCCATTTTTGACCTCCGGGCTTCTATTGGTCAGGTTTTAAGCTGCCAAATTATTCTCAATTTTTTGAATTTCTTCAGGCGACACTTTTTGGAAACCTGTCGAATCTATAACACACATCGAAATGCCGTCTCCTGATGCTGAATCTCTTTTCATAGCTGCCGTTAACGCTCTAACTCCCAGCTTCTTGCCTTCAGTTACAGACATATTTTCTTTGAAACGGTCCTCTAAAACACCATATACAAAAGGAGAACCTGAACCTGTAGTTTGAAACTTATCAGGTATTGAACCTCCTGCTGCATCTAATGAATAAATATGAGATCCTTCAGAATCAGTACCTCCTAAAAGAAGTTGTACCCAGAAGGGCATGTATCTTCGACCATTCATTATATTAGCCATCAAAGTCGATGCTGCTTTGAGAGACATCTGTGTGCCATGTTTCAATTCATACAGCTTTACCTCTGCAGTTAACCATCTAGCGAGCATTTGAGCATCGCCAACAAGACCTGCAACTGTCAGACCCATATTATCTGATATTTTGAAGAGCTTCTGTGTGGTCTTATGACCTATAAGATTCCCCATTGTGGCTCTCATCTCTGTAGCCATTACTATGCCTTCATTGCAAACAAGACCCAAAGTGGTCGTACCTTTTTTCAAATCTTTCTCTACCAAAAACTCCCTCCAGGAAGTAAAACGTATGTTTATCGGAGCTAAGTATATTAGGTTAATGCCTCTTAAAAAATGATAAACAAAAGTTAAATATCGGCCACCAATCGATACAAGAGGTTGTTCAGTGTTTAAAGCCAGAATTAAAGCAGATAGTCTAAAAGAATTTATTGGAACAGTAGGGTCCCTTGTTGATGAAGCAAAGCTAAACGTTAGCGAAGATGGGTTACAAATCAAGGCCGTAGACCCCTCTCATGTAGCTATGATCGAAGCGAATTTGGTCAAATCTGCATTTGACAGTTACGAATCAAGTGCCATGGAAATGGGATTAGACATTGATAAATTCAAAAATGTATTGACTGTTGCAGGTAAAGAAGATATGGTAGAATTAGAAAAAGATGATGACCTTAACAGGCTTGTTGTAAACATAGGCAACTTAACACGTGCGATGCCACTCCTAGATACCTCTGGAATGCCTGATCCAAAAGTGCCTTCATTGGATTTACCTGCATCTGTAAGTGTAATAGTGGGAGAAATTGGTCAAGGTTTAAAGGCCTCAAAATCTGTATCTGACCACATTGCCCTTTCAACTACAAAAGATAGTTTCCGACTTGTTTGTGAAGGGGATAATCAAAATAGTGTTGATGTTTCGCTTGGAAAAGAACAATTAGAAAAATTGGATTCGTCAGAAGATGCAACTTCTCTTTTCTCACTAGAATATTTTGCATTAATGGTTAATTCACTACCTGCAGACAGAATTTTACACATAAATCTAGGAAGTGATTTACCTGTAAAGATAGATGCTGACTTAGCTGTAGATGATATGACTGGTGCACAAGGTAATGTAAAATTCCTGTTAGCTCCAAGAATAGACCGAGATTAATGAAAAACAAGCATTTCCTACACATTTCTGATTATACTACAGAGGAACTTTGGGAAATTATGGAACTAGCTAAATTAGTAAAAAAAAAATTCCATAAGCGTGAAGATCACCCTCATTTCAGAAATAAATCCTTGGCGATGATATTTGCTAAACCCTCTGCAAGAACTAGAGTCTCTTTCGAAACTGGTTTTGAGTGGATGGGAGGTCATGCTTTATTTTTAGGTCCAAATGATATAGGTATTGGAAAACGTGAGGCTATCAAAGATATTTCACGAGTTTTTAGTAGATACAATGACATAATTATGGCTCGCCTTTTTGATCATCAGCATATTATTGAACTTGCTGAACATTCATCAATACCTATAGTCAATGGATTGACAGATTATAATCATCCATGCCAAATAATGACAGATATCTTTACAGTGTGGGAACATTTAAAAAATATTGAAAATATAAAAATAGTCTATATGGGAGACGGAAATAATATTGTTCATTCTTGGTTACATCTGGCAATGAGATTTCCTTTACATTTTGTGTGTTGTTGCCCTGAAGGCTATGAACCTGATAAAAAAACCGTAGAAAATGCAAAGGCTGCAGGAATATCGAAAATTGAAATAAGTCACAACCCTGCTGAGGCTGTGAAAAATGCAGATATGATTTACACAGATGTATGGGCCTCTATGGGGCAAAAGGAAGAAGCTGAAGCTAGAGAGAAAATCTTCAAACCATTCCAAGTTAATCAGAAATTAATGGATTCTACTGGTAAAGATACACTGTTTATGCATTGTTTACCTGCAGAAAGAGACAGAGAAGTGACTGACGAAGTTGTGGAGGCTGATTATTCTATCGTTTTTGATCAGGCTGAAAATAGATTACACATCCAAAATGCAATTATGATAAAATTAAGTGAATAAAATGGTAGAAAAAGTAGGAGTCATTGGAGCTGGACAGATGGGGGCAGGTATTGGACAAGTTTGTGCTGCAATTGGAAAGACAGTAATACTCTGTGATATAAAACATGAATTTTTAGATAATGGAATTGCTACCATAAATAAAAATCTTAAGAGAAGCGTATCAAAAGAGCGTATAAGCGAAAAGGAAATGAATCAAACACTCGAAAATATAGATACAACAATTGAACTTAAAAATCTACATGATTGCGATATTATTATCGAAGCAATTGTGGAAAATGTTGATATCAAGAAGAAACTTTTCTCAGATTTAGGGAATAATTGCAAACAAGATACTATCTTAGCATCAAACACCTCTAGTATTCCTATAGGTATTTTAGCTAAGGCTAGTGGAAGACCTACAAAAGTAGTTGGAATGCATTTTATGAATCCTGTGCCTGTTATGAAGTTGGTCGAGGTCATAAGAGCTAAAAGTACAAATGATAATACTTTTGATACTACATTCAAACTAGCTGAAGATTTGAATAAAATACCTGTTTTGGTGAATGATTTTCCAGGATTTGTAAGTAATCGAATTCTTTTACCTATGTTGAATGAAGCTATGTTTTGTGTAATGGAAGGTGTAGCTGAACCTGAAGCAATAGATACTGTAATGAAATTAGGGATGAGTCATCCTATGGGGCCCTTGACATTGGCTGATTTTATAGGATTAGATACCTGTTTAGCAATAATGGAAGTTTTGCATCGAGACTTTGATGACGATAAGTACAGACCATGTCCTCTTCTCAAAGAAATGGTGGCACAAGGTAAACTAGGTAAAAAATCAGGTGAAGGATTTTACAAATATTAAGCGCAGATTTAATTACAACCATCACTTTTGGTAATTTATGTCAGATGATAAGAAGTCCAAAATAGAATCTTTGGGTTTAGATGAAGCCTTAGAAGATTTAAAATTTCTTGCACAAAAAGTTTCAGATATGTCTAAAGATATAGCTCAAAAAGCTGTTGATCAAACCGAAGGAGTAACGGACAAAATGGGAGATATCGTCGAATCGACTGGCGATGCACTAATTTCTGCTGGTGAGACCATAAAATCAACAAAAAAAATGTTTGAAGAGTAAAATGGCGCTGTTATAGGATCTATAGTAGACCCACCAAAGAACAAAACAACCACAGTATTAAATTAAACAAAGGCGTCAGGGGGGTATGGCTGATGATGACAAGAAATACAGTCGTGATGGAAGCAAAGCTGAAAAAGCATCACCTGAACTTGAAGTTTTAGTTGAAGCTGAAGCTATTGTTGAAGCCGAAATAGCAACAGATAATGAAGTATGGGAAAAAGGAGGAAAAGCAGCAGCTTACGATAAACATCTGAAATTCATAGGTAAGAAATTGTCTGATATTAATCATAATATAACTGAATCAAACAGCCATTTATGGTGGTTGACAATTGGAGTAAAAATAGGATTTTTTATGGCGATTATTTCATTGGGTCTTATGTTTCTTGGACTTTTAATGATGTTTCCTTAATGACAAGCCGGATGAGGAAGCCTAAAATCTTAAATTAAACAGGTGTGCTAGAGAGTAATATGAGTGATGATTATCAACCCGACAAACTCACTGAGGTTGCCGAGAAGGAATGGCTTGAGACGTGGATAGCAGGACCAGGAGACAAGCGTTCTAAACTCCTAGATGCAGGTACTAATGCCCCAGACCTCGAATTACTTGATCACACAGGTACTTTACGAAGTCTGTCCTCTTTCTGGTCTGAAGGCCCAGCACTACTGATGTTTTGGCGACACTTTGGTTGTGGATGTGGTCTTGATCGTGCATCAAGACTTAAAGAAGAATACGCAGACTACATGTCTGCGGGGATTAATCCTGTAATTATTGGTCAAGGCGAACCGGAGAGGGCTGCAGCATACAGGGAAAAGTATGAGATCTCCTGCACCATTCTCTGCGATCCCGATTTCAAAGCTTACAGTGCTTTCGGTCTTTCAAATTTTGGTATCGAACAACTCCTATACGACTTACCTGAGGAAACATGGTGTCACTCTAAGGAAATTGGCATAGAATTCCAGGAGGCCCGCCGTGCTATCAATCGTCCCCTTGTAGACAATCCATGGTTATCACCTGGTGAATTTCTAGTGGGAAGTTCAGGCAAAATTTGTGTCTCACACGCTTACCAGCATTGTGAAAATTTCCCAGATCCGAGGGTGTTCCTAACTGCAGCTAAGATTTTTTAATAAATCTTATTTCCACTTGATATTACAGCCCATTGAAGGAACTTGTTTGAAATCTATTTCATTTCCACTTAGGACTGAATCAATTGCCATTCGTAATTCTTCTCGAGTCACATTGTGTGGCTGTTGCCAATTGTCATCTAATCTTCCTCTGTATTCCAAATTTCTTTTCTTGTTGTAAAGAAAGATGTCAGGTGTGCATACTGCACTGTATTCTTTTGCTACTTCTTGAGTTTCATCAAATAAATATGGGAAAGGATAACCTTTTGATTTATGTTTCTCAGCCATTTTTGCAGGCGAATCTTCAGGATAATTGGCTACATCATTAGAACTAATTAATACAAAGTCAGTTTTTCCTTTGAAATCATTTCCAAGAGTAATTAGACGGTCTTCAACAGCCTTAGCGTATGGGCAATGGTTGCATGTAAAAATAACAACTAAAGTTTCAGACTTAAAATTATTAAGTGAAATGTGATTTCCATTTGTATCTGGTAAGTTAAAATCAGGTGCTGGAGAGCCTAGTTCTACCATTGTAGATTCAGTTAGTGCCATGATTATTCATTATGTAGTGTCTATTAAGAGTATTTCTTTTAAACCGTTCTAAATGGCATGATAATGGAAGCTTCACATGACATATTCCGCGCATACGACATTCGAGGAGTTTACGGAGAAGAATTAGATGCAAGTATTGGGGAAAGAGTAGGTTTGGCCTTTGGTAATTATTTGCTTAAGAATCATACAGAAGGTAAAGTCTCCATTGGTTGTGATGCAAGGGTTAGTTCCCCTGAATTACAGAATGCCGTTTCAATAGGTATTTCTAAAGCAGGTTTTGATGTTGATGTAATTGGAATGGTACCTATTCCTGTGGCAAATTTCACTACATGGAAGGCAAATTCAACATCTGAGCCATATTTGGCAGGAGTTTACATTACAGCTAGTCATAATCCTGCAGAGTATAATGGGATTAGGTTCAGGCATCCTGATGGTACTGGTTATACTGATGGAAATATTGAAATTAAAAGAATTTTTTTTGAGGAAGATTTAGTTGAATCTGATAATGAAGGTCAAATAAAAATTCATTCAACTGAAGAAGTTCTCGACACTTATGTGGATTTTGTCTCAGATAAAGTGGGAAGTCTAGATGGAATCAAAGTAGCTTTAGATCCAGGTAATGGTGTCGGCTGTGTTGTTATTGAACGCTTATTTCAGAAGATGGGTGCTGAAACTTTTAGTATAAACAATACACCGGATGGAAGATTTCCTAATAGGCCATCAGAACCAGCACCAAAGAATTTGGGTGATTTGATTTCTATCATGGAACAAGGAAAATACGATATGGGTATCGCATTTGATGGGGATGCAGACAGATGTGTTTTCATAGATAATAAGTCGCGAGCAGTTTCAGCAGAAAAAATTGGAATAATAACTTCACGAAGTTTGATTAAACCAGGATTAAACAAAGTTCTCGCAGGTGTACCTTGTTCTATGATATTGGAGGATGAGATTCCTAAAATTGGAGGGGAACTAATTTGGATTAGGGTAGGAGATGTATTTGTATGTGAAGAGTTGAAGAAACACAATGCAGCTATTGCAATGGAAATATCAGCACATTTCTTTGCACCAGGTTTGACTGAATTTATTTTTGATGATCCACTCATTTTTAGTTTGAAATTAGCAGAACATGTAGTTACTTCTAATTCCACATTGGCTGAGCTTTCAGATGAGATTCCTTCTTATCCGTATGAAGAACTAAAGTTCAAGTGTTTAGATTCTATAAAGTTCAAGGTAAACGATCAATTGGAGAAGACTTTCTTAGAAATGGGTTTCAAAGTAGAAACTATTGATGGCGTAAAGATATGGTTAGAAGGTGGCTGGGTCCTTCTACGGCCATCGAATACGCAGCCAGTTATTCGGATGTTTGTAGAGGCTATTGATGATTCAAGATTGTCTGAAATTAAGAGAGAATTCAAGGCCCATTTCGATGAGGCTGTGAGGGTCGTTTCTTGATACTGCCTCCCCCTATAACGGTATTATTTATTTTTATAATTAGTTTGATAATTTCAGGCATTGCTTTCTTCAAAAAAGTTTTGGATCAAGGTGGTTCTGCATTAGCATTCCTTATTTGTTTCATAACAGGAACCTTAGGCCATTGGACTTGGCTTCTATTAATGCTGATATTCGTTGGTACCTCATTCTTAGCAACTAAATTTGCGATAGTTTACAAGAAAGCTTTAGGAGTTGAGGAGAGTGATGAAGGTACGAGAGGCGGTTCTAATGTTATTTCAAATGGAATAGTTCCTGCAATTGTAGCTGTATGCTATAGTTTAGATTTTTTGTCTCCTGAACAAGCTTTGGTGGCTTTCACTACAGCAATTGGAGCTGCAACAGCAGATACAATGGCTAGTGAGATTGGTGTTTTATCTCCAGAACCTGTTTTGATAACTAATCCCACAAAGAAGGTTGAGCCAGGAACAAACGGAGGGATATCTTTAGAAGGTACGACTGCTTCTTTACTTTCAGCAGTATCTATGTCTATGTTATCTTTTTGTGCTTTTGTACTAATAATTGAAGAAAGTCATGCATTTTATTCATCCTTTAAAGTTAATTATCTTTATATTTCGGCATTTTTTGGTTTTCTTGGCAGTATTATAGATTCTTTATTAGGTGCAACGCTAGAAAACCGAGGAATTCTAGGGAATAATGGCGTTAATTTTTGTTCAATTTCATCTACAGTGGTCTTTTCTTTGCTATTTTTATCATTTACTTAGGTTTTTTGTGATTATTTTTATATATCCACCTCGCAAATATAATATGTGATACAATGATTCCAGGTAATGCACCAGTTGTTATTCTTAAGGAAGGAACAAAAAGAGATAGTGGCCGTAAAGCTACACAAAATAATATTGCAGCAGCAAAAGCGATAGCTGAAGCAGTTAGATCAACATTAGGTCCTAAGGGTATGGATAAGATGTTAGTGGATTCAATGGGAGATGTAGTGATAACAAATGACGGAGTCACTATTTTGAAAGAAATTGAAGTTGAACATCCGGCAGCAAAGATGGTAGTTGAAGTTGCTAAAACACAAGATTCAGAATGCGGTGACGGTACCACTACAGCAGTTATTTTGGCAGGGGAGCTTCTAAAAAATGCTGAAGAGCTTATGGAAAAGGGCGTTCATCCAACTGCGATATCGAATGGTTATCGAAGAGCTTGTGCAGAATCATTAAAATTATTAGATAAAATTTCGCGTCCAGTTAAACGGAGTGATAATTCTACTTTGAGATCTATTGCTATAACGTCTATGACAGGTAAATCATCAGAATCTAATGCAGATTTTCTTGCAGATTTAACTGTTAAATCAGTTAAATTGGTTTCTAAAGGTCAAGGGAAAACTGCTGAAGTTGACAGAGATGGTATTAAAATTCAGAAAAAACAAGGAGGCTCAATATCAGATACAGAACTTATATCTGGAATAATTATGGACAAAGAACCAGTTCATAGTGGGATGCCAAAAAGTGTTTCTAATGCAAAAGTTGCTTTGATTGATGCACCTCTTGAAATAAAAAAGACAGAAATAGAGTCAAAAATTCAAATTAACGATCCTTCACAGATTCAAGCATTCCTTGATCAGGAAGAATCTACGATTAAGAAAATGGTTGAAAAAATCCATAAGACAAAAGCTAATGTCCTCATTTGTCAAAAAGGAATTGATGATTTAGCTCAACATTTTCTTGCTAAACATGGAATTATGGCGATAAGAAGGGCTAAAAAATCAGATATTGAAGCATTAGCTAAAGCTACAGGAGGGCGTGTAGTATCTAATTTAGATGCTATAGGAAAAGAAGATATAGGATTTGCAGGTCTTGTTGAAGTTCGGAAAATTGGTGATGATGACATGACTTTTGTGACTGAATGTAAAAATCCTAAGGCAGTTTCTATACTAGTCAGAGGTGGTAGTGAACATGTTGTTGACGAGATAGAACGGAATTTAGATGATGCTATTGGCGTAGTTTCTTTGGTCGTAAAGGATGGCAAGATAGTTACTGGAGGAGGAGCGGCAGAGATAGAATTAGCTCTTAAACTTCGCAAATTTGCTCCAAGAATTGGGGGCCGTGAACAAATGGCAATAGAATCATTTGCACAGGCGATAGAAGTAGTACCAAATACATTAGCTGAAAATGCAGGTCTTGATGTTATAGATACATTAATGGGTCTTAGGAAAGCTCATACTCAGAAAGGCCGTAATCCTCATGCAGGATTAGATGCTTACACTGGCAAAGTTGTTAATATGAAATCTAGAAATGTAGTCGAACCTCTTAGAGTTAAAACTCAAGCATTAAGCAGTGCAACAGATGTTGCTACAATGATATTACGAATTGATGACATTATAGCTTCCAAACAACCAGAAGGACCTGAGCCAGATGGTAGTGATGGTATGGGTGGAATGCCACCAGGGATGTAATTTTAGTTTCTTGCAGGGTCCGGGGCGTCTGGATTAATCTTTAAATTTTTCAGGGCAGATTCAGCTTTTGCTTTAGTTATCTGACCTTCAGTCATGAGTGTACTAATAGCAGCAGCAGCGATGTGGTCTGCATCAATTTCAAAGAATTTCCTTAGGTTTTCTCTAGTATCACTCCTTCCGAATCCGTCGGTACCTAAAGTAACATATTTTCCAGGTATCCAACTTTCAATCATGTCAGGTATAGCTTGGATATGATCCGTTGCAGCTACAGTTATTATTTCACTTTTACCTATAACCTTAGAGATATAGGGTATTCTTTGTTTCTTTGAAGGGTTCAATAAGTTCCATCTTTCACATTCAATGGCATCTCTTCTAAGGCCACCAAAACTAGTTGCACTCCATATTTCACTTTTTATTCCTAAATCAGCTAATATATTCTCCGCGTGTAAAACTTGCTGCATTATTGGTCCGCTACCAATCAAACGAATTTGAGGTTTTTTCACATCTTTAAATTTGTAAATACCTTTGATTATCCCCTCTTCACTATTCTTTGGAATAGACGGCATAGGGTAGTTCTCATTATACAGTGTCAAATAGTAAAATAAATCTTCATTATTTTCATACATTCGCCTTAATCCTTCTTTTATTATAATCCCAATTTCATAAGCGAAAGCTGCGTCATATGAGATACAATTTGGTACTGTTGTTGCAGTTAACAAACTATGTCCATCCTGGTGTTGAAGTCCTTCACCATTCAGTGTAGTTCTTCCTGCAGTTGCACCCAACAAGAATCCTTTTGCCCTTGAATCTGCAGCACACCATATTTGGTCTCCTACTCTCTGGAATCCAAACATTGAATAATAGATATAGAAGGGGATTGTTGGTTTCCCAACAGTAGAATAGGCCATTCCAGCAGCTGTAAAACTACTCATAGCTCCAGCCTCTGAAATTCCTTCTTCTAATATTTGTCCGCTTTCAGATTCTTTGTAGCTGAGTAAAAGTTGTGAATCTACCGGAGTATAAATTTGACCTTGAGCATTATATATTTTAAATTCAGTGAATAGTGCTTCCATACCAAATGTTCGAGCTTCATCAGGCACAATAGGAACTATAAGATCTCCAATTTTGTCATCTTTCATTAAATTTCTTAATAATCGGACAAATGCCATGGTAGTAGAAACTTCTTGGTTTTCTGGTGTTCCTTTATCAAATTCAGTGAAAACATCTTTTTTGGGCATTTGGAATCCACTGTAGGTTGATTTTCTAGAAGGTAGATATCCCCCTAATTTTTCCCGACGATCCTTAAGATATTGGATTTCTTCACTATCAGAGGTGGGTTTGTAGTAAGGCATTTCTTCTAATTCTGAATCTGTAAAGGGGATTTCCAATAAATCTCTGAAATATTGCCAATCTGATTTAGCTAACGATTTCTTCCCATGGGTCATATTTCTTGCTTCAAACCCTTTACCCAGAGCCCATCCTTTGACAGTCTTTGCTAAAACTACAGTAGGTTGTTCTTTGTGTTCTGTAGCTTCTTTATAGGCTGCGAATAGTTTTGTAGAATCATGGCCTCCTCTTCTTAATTTGGTTAAAGTATTATCATCTAAGTGTTCAACTAATTTTTTCAACTCAATTTCAGGGCCAAAGAAGTTTTCTCGTATGTAGTCACCTGTTGATGCAGCTAGTGTTTGATAATCTCCATCTACTGTAGTATTCATTTTACGCAAGAGGTGTCCCATCTCATCTTTTTGTAGTAATTCGTCCCAGTCTCTACCCCATAGAACTTT
>Ga0208407_1000268_pt1 | contig 24768 bp, 15 predicted proteins | sample ETNtaG_9_FD_185775 | JGI IMG/M metagenome (GOLD analysis project Ga0208407, IMG submission 185775) | Marine microbial and viral communities from oxygen minimum zone, Eastern Pacific Ocean - ETNP201406SV69 (SPAdes) (version 2) | ecosystem: Environmental > Aquatic > Marine > Oceanic ...
GTGGCTCCAGGAACAGAGTCTAACACCATATACATTGTACTGAATCCAATCCCTCCACCATATTGAGTTTCTGTTGGATAAATGTCTCCTTGGGAAAAACCAAAAGAGGCGCACATAATAATTATTAGCAGTATTCTTTTCATCTACTTTAAATAGGGTTTAAACAATGAGTACCCAATTTATTCCTACTCTCTTGAAATTGGAAAGATAATTGTGATATAATAAAATAGTTTATTATGGTGTTTAACTTGATATATTCGACGGTGAACTGCTATATTTGAGTTATCCTCAAGGTAAGGGTATGCATATTACAAAAAGTATTTATCTAATTTTGTGCGTATTTGCGCATGTTTATCGACGGTTAGGTGTTAATAAACTAGCTTTTTCCGTGTTTTTGTTTGGGTATTTATCCGCTCAAAACCTCTATGTTTTTGGTACGTATGATTTCAACCAAAATGGTAGGAGCGAAATCATAACACTTAATGGTCTTGGAACCTCTCTAGATTTTATTGAGCTAAATAAAGATGGTAGCCATAATAAAATATGGACATACAATCCTCAACAAGACAGCGGTTCTATCCTTGATGCTAAGCTCAGTGATTTAAATGGCGATGACTTCCCTGAGCTCGTGATAATTGAATCTAATAATTTTGAAAATAGTTGGATTAAAATTTTTGAATGGAATGGTTTTGATTTTTCACTCAATAAAAATCCCATAACGAACGGGGATGATAGCCAAGATAAAATTCGTCCTTCAAATCTTTCAAACATTTCCAATGTTTTTGCTCTATCAAAGTCTTCTCCAACGCGTAGTGTAAAATTGTTTAACCTCAAAATAGACAATGGTATTGGGCAGATTTCTGATTCAAAAGAACATACAAATTCCTTAGTTACTAATGGATATGGGCCGGTTTTTTCAGGATTATTCGAAACAAACGCGGGAAATTTCGGGGTATTAATTAGCCCAGAAAGTAATGTGTTAAAAGCAAGCGTGTTTTCTGTTGAAAACCCAGGTTTGTCTATAATATCTGATTTAATTGTGACTAATGGTGCGCGCGTCATTTTGGGGCCATATCTTCAACCTTTCGATGAAAATAAAGATGGGTCTCAAGGGCTTCTAATTCCGTTTGCAACTGGGGAGGTATATTTACTATCGGTTGTTGGTGATTCCCTTTCTTTTGTAGAAAGTAAGCTCAGTCAAAAAGGACTGTTTAACATGACTGAAAAGGCTAAAGAAGACGACATAAACGACATGATTTTGTCTCGCGTTGAACTGGGTCTTTATGATAACAGCCAGCTAAACTTTGATGTTTCGTTTTTAGAAGACTCCCTACTTTTGCTGGTGTCAGACACTTTGATGTTGGGTGATACTTTAAATCGGATGGTTATCCCAAATAAAAATAACGTGTTGTATAGTTTTCATTGGGAGTCAACCCCTCCAGTTGGAATGATTTTTAATCCAAACACAAACTCTATAGAATGGATACCAAAGCGTGATGACATAGGTGTGGTTGATTTTTCATACAAAGTTGATCTTCGTGTTGAAGAAGAAATTGTTAGTGGTATAGATAGTTTGGGTGATACGCACCAACTGTATCCGGTTTTAGAAACAATAATAGATTCAACGGTTTTATTGGTTGGAGATACAACAAAAATACCCGAACCCCTTATTATTATACCAACAATGTTCCATGGGGTCAGTGTTACATCAAAGGATATTCCTGATAGCAACAAGTTCACGTTTGAAGGAGAGGCTCCTTTTAGCACAAATACTACTAACAGAAATGGGCTTGTTACTGTTGGTGTAAGCGCAGACTTGGGAACAATTAAACAAAACAAAGCGGGCTCTTTTATTTTTAAATCGTCGCAGAAAAAACCCGAATCACTAGTGACGCTTTCTTTAATTCATGATTTGTCCACTAATATTTTTTATGCTACCATTTCTGAGCCCCAGGATACATTAAACCAATCATTTGATCCTGAAGCTTGGCAGCCAAGTCTATATGAATTTCCTGAATACTATTTTGAAGGCTTTCCCTCAACAATGGCTCTTGACACGCTCGTCGGCGGAAAGCTCTCCTTGCTATCAACAAATGAAAAAAAATCTGGGACGATATCTCTATACTCACCCCTGTTTGATAAAGACCATTCTATTGAATTTTCATATTTTGGTGGACATCCATACGCTATTCGTGGCAACATAAATGTAAAGGAAGATGGCTCTCACAAAACCCTTACAGAGGTTGATTTTGAATCGTCATTTATACCATTAAATATTTCTTCAATGCTTGTGCCCGCTAATAGAGACACGTTTGTTTTTGCCGCAGATTCAGTTCCCGACACTTTAGAAACATCAATTAATTATCGATCTTTTTATTCTCCTGTTACAATAGTAAAAGAACTTCCAGCTCAGGAGCCTGATGCTTCTAGTGATACTGGTGCGGTTGGTGCGCCTGTTACACCAAAAACAGAACCCGTCAAAGTAGAGGAAAACAATATTGTAGATCCTGATACTATTAAGTTGCAAAACGATCCTTTAGTTTCTTCGCCTGACAGCTTAATAGATAATCCGATTGATACTATTGGTACAAATATTGATACAACCTCGATGCAAATAATTCCAGAAATATTAACACCCCCTGTTCCAGCAGACTCGATAAAAACACCTTCGGTGGAAATGCCCCCAGATAGTACTAAATGATCAGAAAATTTATATATATCGCTCTTTTATTTACGTTTTCACAAGCACAACAATATAAAATTACTCATATGGAGGGTACTTACGATCTAGATGGTGATGGTTTTATGGAGTTTGTTTCTGTAGAGTCAAAAACAAATGAAAACAATAAATATTCTGTCGTTCGCTATTATGAATTGGATGATAATGGATACCAGCAGCTAGAATGGGAGCTTGAAGCACCAGATGGGCTGTTAAGCAATTTTGTAGATGTTGAGCTTGGCGACTTAGATGGCGACGGTATTCCTGAGCTAATAACTGTTTCAAATATGGCAGACCCCAATAAAAAGGAGTTATTACAACCCATTGCTTTTTATTATTATTGGGATGGTGATCGTTTTAGCGAAGAGGCTGGAAGTGTTTTTAACTTATCCGGGGGCCGAGACTTTGTCCGCGGTCACAACTTTGTTCTCATGGACTACGATGGAGATATGGATCAAGAGGTAGCTATTTCTCTTGGGAGCCCCTTACGAGAAATTGCCATATTAGATTTAAACAAAGACAATGAATGGCGAATAGTTCAAACATTAAAGCCCAATGGAATGAAGTCTGGGGTTAGCGCTGTTTATGTTTCTGCGGTGGATTGGAACCGCGATGGACTCGATGAGCTTGTTATTCTTTCTGCTGAGGGAGAGATTCTAAGAACTCAACCTTTTTATAATATAGATTCAGAATTAATTATGGGTAAAGGGCAAGAAACACCCGTGCCGGGCCTTGATGGATTAATCCCTACCAGGGTTTCCGTGATTGATTGGAATAAGGATGGCCGTCTTGATTCGGTTTTGCCTTTTTATAATGGAGATCTAATATCATTAACACTATATGGAGATTATATAGATGTTGTCAAGCTTCCTGTTGATGGTGGTCCTTTAAGCGATGTTCGGATTGCCGATTTTAACCAAGATTCATATAATGATATCTTGCTTGTTTCTGGTGATATGAATGTTCTTACTTTAGCTTATGGAAGCCCGGAGGGAATTGTTAAGTCAGAAGAATATTTCTCGGTTGAGGAAAACCAAGAGCCCATATCTCAGGTGTTTTCTGCGCTACCTGTTGTTATACAGGGTACATATAGTGGAAACGTTATTGCTTCAGGCTGGGATGGCTCACAGTCAACTATATTTGTCATTGAACTTGGGCGAGGAATAGAGCCCGCCAAACCAAGCGTTGCTGGGCTTGATGGGCAAGCTGAAGAAGTTTTAGATGTTTTTCCTGAAATTCCATTGAGCGATATCGATGTTCCACAGGTTCCAAAGCCATTAATAACGATGGGCCAACCTTTGCCAGATGGAATTCTTCCAAAACATATATTAACTGTAAACCAGTCTTTTGCATATACGCTGCCAGAAAAAGAGAAGGATGATTTTTACAGTTTTCGTTGGCTGCAACCACCCCCAAAAGGAATGTTTTTTCATTATGATTCACGATCTATTAGATGGGTTCCCGACACCACGCAACTTGGTGCTTACAAGCTGGCTTATCATGTTGAAAGAAAATTGGGTGAGGATGTTATGCCAATGACCGCAAAAGAAGACTCGCTAGTTACATATAAAGTTGTTCCCAACCTTGAGGGTGACGATGAAAGGCTGTGGGTTTATGTAAACGATCCTCCAATTATTCTTTCTGAGCCACTTGGTACAGAGTTTGTTGCTGGCGACACCTTTGTTTACAAACCATTAATAATCGATCGAAACCCAGATTTTTCTCTAAAGTATCAACTTGAATCGGCACCCGGCGGTATGCAGGTTGGTGAAGATGGCACAATTGTGTGGGCAACTGATTCTAGTCATATTAATGTTTATGATATCAGGTATGTTGTGAGCGATGGCTTTGATCGCGCAACACAAAACTTTTCTCTATTTGCTAGAGCTGGAGTTAAAATCTTGTCTGATGCTTTTCTTGAAGCAGAGGTTGATAAACCATATCAATATAAAGTTGATATTTGGAGGCCAGACCTTGAACACCTTTTAAGTTTTAGTTTGCCTGTAAAGCCAAATGGGATGTTGGTAGATGAAACTGGGTTAATAACCTGGACTCCTGGTGTTACTCAAATTGATACACAGCGGTTTGTCATAAAGGTAAATCACGGGGTTGCCGTTGATTCTCAATTGGTTTCTCTTTTTGTAAATCACCCTCCAATTGTAAGGGGGTCGCCAATGGGTATGAATGTGGTTAGTCTTGGTGAAGAATACCGTTTTCAGCTGGATGTCTTTGATCCAAACAAAAACGATGATCTTATTTACACAGCAATTAAGATGCCGGGTGGAATGCGAATGGACCCATATGGGGGGTTAATAATTTGGGAACCAACAAGAGAAAATATCGACTTCTCTGAGCTTGTGATTGAAGTTAGCGATGGTCGTTTTAATCAAACAATCATGGCTAATTATTATGTTAATGCGCCTGTTAATATTGTTTCTATTCCTCCTATGCAGGCATCGGTGGGCGAAGAATACCAATACCAAATAATGAGCTCAGATATGAATCGAGGCGCTTTACTCCCCTATGATGAAATTGTAACGCTAGAATCTTCTGAAAATTATCGAATTTACTCTATACAGATTAGCGATGATGTTTATGTAGAAAACATCGACCGATATCTTATGGATTGGGACAACGCTGAGACTGTTTATCTTAGTGAAGGTGGTGATGGTCTTGATAGCCTTACTCTAGAAGTTTCAAGATTAAACTTAAAAAAATATGTGGATTATATTTTTTGGGAAAACAACCGTCTCGTTATTATTATAGAATCTATTGATGATCGCACGGTAGCAATTAAAGATATTCTTTGGGAGTTCTTTCAGGGAAACAGGGGAACTCCACCTCGTGTTGTTGCGACTAAAATGGGATCGGTAAAATATACCTTACTTGAGTTCCCCGATGGAATGGAGGTTGATCAATATACGGGAACGATTTCTTGGACGCCGACGATTGACCAGGTTGACAATCAGCGCCTTGAGTTTGTTCTTTCAGATGGTTATTCTAAAGATGAGCAGTCTTTTGACGTTTATGTAAACCATCCTCCCGTTATTGTTTCAAGCCCACCTGTTTCTGCTATGGTTGGGGAGATTTTCAAATATAATATACAAGCAGAAGACAAAAACACAGATGCTGATCTTTTATACACACTGGTTAAGGGTCCACAGGGAATGCAAATGAGCCAAAAAGGCAAGGTTGTTTGGATTCCTAGGTCGGGTCAGATCAATGAAAACACTTTTGCTTTTGAGGTTTCCGATGGTTTTACCCGCGATGAACAAGGTGGAAAAGTTTTTGTTAATATTAATCCTAATATTATTTCAACGCCGCGGCCCGTTGCCCTTACCGGTCATCAATATAAATATCGGGTCGTGGCGGAAGATTTAAATAACGACAGGGTTGCATATAAAGCTGTGAAGCTCCCAAAATATTCAACGTTTAGTCGCAAAACGGGAATGTTAAGCTGGAAACCCAAGCCAAACCAAAGAGGGCCAAATGATATTATATTGGTTGCAATTGATGATCGTGGGGCGGTTACGTCTCATGAATTTCAAATTCATGTTTTCGAGGACCCCAGCGCCAGGCAGATGATAAATACCGGTTGGCCCCTGCTTCTCTCTTTTGTTGGTATAATGTTTGCGTGGGGAATGGCGCAGATATAAACTATAGAGATATACTTTTCTCTATATAATTAAAAAATTCTTCTTCGCTTTGACTTTCAATTTGAAACTGTATTGGTAGGCTGAAAAGTTCGTGTTCACCAAAACTATATTTTTTTAATTTCACCAAGTCTTTTTCGGTCGTCACAACGATGTCAGCGTTGTGTATTTTTGCTTTATCTATAATTTTATCTATATCCTTTTGAGCATAGTCGTGGTGGTCCAAAAACGTTATTTTGTCAACAACTGCTAAGCCTACTTGTTCTAGTGTTTTGTGGAACCCCTTGTGGTCTCCCAAGGCAGATACGGCGATAGTCCTTTTGTCTTTGCTTACAGGAACCGACCTGTTTTCATTAGACAGTGTGTTGCTTGCCTTTATGTGGCTTTTGATTATAGGTAGAGCGAGTTTTTCGGACATCTTCATTAAGTATGGGCTTGGGTTGGTTATGTTTGTTTTTGTAAAAACCAAAATGTCTGCTCGTTTTAAATGTTTTATCGGCTCTCTTAGTTTTCCATATGGAATTAATTTATAATCCTTGCGGTCATCCTGGCTATTTAGTAATACTATGTCAATATTGCGATCAAGCGACCTGTGTTGAAAGCCGTCATCAAGTATAATCACATCTGGTTTGAATTTGTCTACCAAAAAGAGTCCGCCTCTATATCTGTTTTCATCAACAACGATTGGTGTTCCTTTTAATTTTTTTGCCATAAGTGTTGGTTCGTCTCCAAAGTTTCTCCAATCATCAACGGGTTTTTGCCCATCAGTAACAAGCTGTGTTCCTGCTGTTTTTCTGCCATACCCTCTGCTAAGAATAGCAACATTTTTTCCTCTTTCTTTCAATTTTTCGACCAAATATATTACCATCGGCGTTTTACCTGTGCCACCAGCTGTAATGTTGCCAACGCTAATAATCTTTGTGGGTAGTGTTCTAGATATAAAAAATTTATAGTTATATAGAATGTTTCTCCAATAAATCGTAGCTCTATAAAAAAGTGTCAAAGGAAATAAAAAAAACTTAAACCTCAATATTTTATTATTCCATTCCAATGTGTGCCTCTGCCTTTTTTTCAAGCCTATCTAGAGCGTTTTTCAATATTTTTTTACACTCAGCAAAGTCTTGGTTTTTATCAAAGAAAATCGGTTCACCAAAGAAAAGCACTGTTTTTCCAAAGGGTTTGGTCAAATAAAAAGTGTCCCAGTTTATAAAAGACCATCTTCGTGTTGATTGTCCTGATGTTGGTATTATTGTGGCGCCTGTTTTTTGTGCTGCGCGAATTGTGCCAGCTTTTGGAATTTTTGCTGGGCCTTGTGGCCCATCTGGTGTTATCGCAAAAACAGTGGTTGGATTTTGCAAAATTTCTAACATATCATCATATGCTTTTTTACCACCATCTGTAGATGATCCTCGAAGAACGTTCCAACCAAGTTTTTTCCCAATTCTAGAAATAATTTCAGCATCTGGATGGTGGTTCCCCGCCAACCCATAATAATTGTTATTTGAAAGGCCCATAAAAACTGTCAACAGTGTGCTGTGCCAGGAGGCAATTATAACTGGCTTATTTGTTGCTGTTGATTTTTTATAATGTTTTTGACCATAATATTCCCACCTATTTGTATTATAACATAATTTTAATAATATTGGTCCAAAGGTTGTACCAAGCCAAACAAGGACACGCGTTTTTAATTTGTTTTCGTTTTTTGGATTAGCCATGCCGCGTTCTTTTCAGTATTGACTCTGCTGCTCTTTCATAGGCGCCAGAAACACCCAACGATCTTCTTATTTCTTCAAAGTCTTGTAACATCACTTTTCTCTCGGGACTGTCTTTTAATAGGGGCAGAAGGTGCCTGGCAATGTTGTCAGAAGTAACCTCTTTTTGTAATAGCTCATTAACAACGGTTCTCCCTGCTATTAGGTTTGGCATCGAGAAAAAAGGGGCTCTGTTCATTTGTTTTGCAATAAACCCTGAAAAAATCGAGAGCTTATAACAAACCACTTGTGGGGTGTCTAACACCGCACATTCAAGAGACGCAGTCCCAGATGCGGTTATCGCAGCTGTTGCATATAATATTGATGCGTAAACATCTTCTTCTTCAACGTAACAATATTCTTTTTGGTGCAAGTTTATGCCGCTTGATTTAGCGATCATAATTTCTATATTGTTATTTTTTTTGATTTCGAGAGCTGCCTCATAAAAAATGGGCCACATTTTGTTAACCTCTTGTTGGCGGCTACCCGGTAAAAGTGTTAATATTTTTGTGTCTTCTTCTAGTTTGTGCTTACGATAAAATTCGGACTTTGTCTGTTTTGGCGGCCCCAACTCTGTAAACGGATGTCCAACATAGTTTGTGCTCACCCCCCTTTTTTCATACCAGCTTTGTTCAAAGGGGAAAATACTAAGCGATTGATCTATAAACTTATGAAAGGTTTTTATTCTATTTTCTTTCCAAGCCCAAAGTTGTGGTAATATAAAATATGTGGTGGGAATTAATAGCTGTGCACACTTTTTTGCCATGCGCAGGTTAAAGCCGGGGTAATCTATTAATATAATTCGGTCCGGTTTGATTTCTACAATCTTCTTAAGTGTGTTACGAAAAACTTTTAACAAAAAAGGTATGTGCTTGAAAACTTCAGAAAAGCCCATAACGCTAAGTTGGTCTGTATGATATAGTAAGTCAACCCCTTCTTCCAGCATTTTATTCCCACCATTGCCAACGAAACGAAGGTTTGGAGACCTTTTTTTCATGGCTGCAACGAGTTTTGCTCCATGCAAATCACCAGAAGGCTCACCCGCTATTATAAAATATGTTTTTTTTTCCCCTGTTTTGCCTACGCCTGTCATTATTGCTATGTTTTAGGTTGGGTTATTTATTCTTATAAAAATAAATAAAATAATAAGAAACACGTTTTGCAGCGTTCTTTTCTCTGTCTTTAGTGTTTGTAGAATTGTTGCGGGCTTTCTGTTTTTACCGCCCCTCCACGGTTTTAGCCTTGGAAATATCGGGGGAACGTTTTGTTTATACACGGAATATTCCTCTCTAAACAATTTATCTAAGGTTTCTTCTTCCAAAGAAATAATCAATGAATATTGAACAATGAAAAACACAGCTGTTACTATAGCCGCGAAAAGTTCGTTTGGCATTCCGGCAATTAAAACAATTCCAACATACATAAGCATGTTTCCTACATAAAGCGGGTTTCTAGTTTGGGCATATGGCCCTGAGGTGCAAAGCGATGGCGCACCCACATCTCGCGTTCTTGTTGCTCCCCCCGCATGTGAAACTGCCCATATTCTTATACCTTCGCCCAACAACAACAAAAATATACCCGCGACACGGTGTGTGCTGTTTGCACCTGCAAAATATATTATCATCAAAGCAACAGGTATTGGTGTAAAACTTCTATATTGGAAAAAAAACTTTCTTATATCCATCATTTTTTAAAATTTTCAAGAATTTTGTTTTGTATTTCTATTGCTATTTTTAAAGCATTTCTCCCAGCAACCCCATCTACCACCGGCATTTCTTCACCTTTTATTGCTTTAACAAAGTTGATCAGCTCCATTTTTAACGCATCCGTCTTTACAATTTTTGGTTTTTCATAAAAAATTTGCCTGTGTTTTCCGTTTGATTCGAGTGGTGCCGTCATAATTGCATTGGGGTCGCTTTGATCAGCATCCATTGCTCTATATACTTCAGTTAAGCCAATTAAAAAATCTACCGTTATATAAAGATCTTCCTGGAAAATTTTTAATTTTCTTACACGATCCTTGGCAACGCGGCTCGAGGTTAAGTTCGCCGTAGCTCCGTTTTCAAACGAAATTCTGGCGTTGGCAATGTCTACTGAGTTTGTCATAATGGAGACGCCCGTAGACTCAATGTGCTTAACCGGAGATGGGATCAGGGTTAAAATTAGATCAATATCGTGAATCATAAGATCTAACACAACAGGAACATCGCTTCCTCTTAGCATATATGGTGCAAGCCTCTGAACTTCAACAAACTTTGGGTTTAGTTCGTACTCCGACAGAGGAAGAAGTGCCGGATTAAGTCTTTCAATGTGTCCAACCTGTATGATGGTGTTGTGTTCTTTTGACAAACCAATTAGTACGTCTGCCTCTTCAACTGTTTCTGTAATTGGTTTCTCAATAAAAACGTGTTTCCCCGCTTTAATACAAACCTCTGCAGCCGCTTTATGATTTTTTGTTGGGGTAACTATAGAAACGGCATCTACGTTGTTTAAAAGATCCTGTGTTGATTTAAAACAGACTGTTTTAAATGTTTTTGATATACCCTCTGCGCGCGCTTGATCAATGTCAAAAACCCCGGCAAGAACAACACCTTCAATACTAGACAAGTGTTGTACGTGGTGTTTCCCAAGGTGGCCAACCCCTATAACTGCTATTTTTATATCTTTTTTCACTTTTGTTATAATTCTTGTTTTAAACGTAATAAATTAATGAAAATGAATAAATTTTGTTAAAAGTATAAATGCTTGCTTTTCAACTGACAGTTAAGCAATTTACTAAAGATAATACTGAGGTTCTTCCTAAAATTTATAAAGATATCTGACTATGAATGATAACATAAGAACATCTGTGGGCTTGCTTATTCCCGCAACTGCTCTCGTTGGTTTTTTTTATTGTGCTATCCTGGGCAACTTTTTAGGCGCAATTCTAGTTGCTGTCGGTGGTGTAATGTTGTGGTATGTGTATTCTTTAATTATGGAGTCCGCTATGCCTGACATTACTGGAAATGTTGTTATTCTTTTTGGCTCTCTTTTGTCAGTTGCTTTTTTTCTTAATTATGGGTTGGTTACCAATATGTTCGGTGGCTTTAGTTTAAATCTCGAGGGTCTTGCCGTTGCTGCTATCTTGCTCTTTTTCTCTGTTTTGCTCGGCGTTAGCTTAAGGGGTCGACCCGTTGTTGTTTTAGACCAAACCAAAGTAAACAGGCCCGCCGTAAGCCCTGACGTTGTTAGCGAGGGTGACTCTGATGATGATCATGAAGAAAGCGTCGATGAATATGACTACTATGACCCATCAGAATACGAACTTCCTGATTATTATGAATATGATAGTAACGACTATGGTTTATATCAGGAAGAAGAATAGGGCTTAAAGATTTCTTGTTCTTTTAGCTGTTTGCAAACGACAGCTCACTTTTAAGTCCCCCAACAATCGATGAAATTCTTTGGTCTTTTTTTGTTTTTCTCTCAATAACTCTACACGCGTGTAAAACGGTGGAGTGATCGCGGCCCCCAAAGTGCATACCAATACTAACAAGGGGTGTTCCTAGAATTTCTCTACATAAATAAATACTAATTTGTCTAGCTTCTGCAATTTCCATGGTTCGTCTTTTGCCAACAATATCTTTTTGCTTAATTTTTGTTGTTTCAGAAACTCTCCTAACAATTTCTTCTACAGTTAACTCTGACGAAACCGCAGCCCCAAGCCGCTCTTTTATCACACTTTTTGCAAGGTCATAATCTATTTCGCGATTTGATAGCGATGAGTGGGCTAAAAGCCGAATTATTGTCCCCTCTAGGTCTCGTATGTTTGTTTTTATGTGCGTTCCTATTAATTCAATAATATCATAAGGAAGCTTTAATCCGTTTTGTTCAGCTTTCTCCATAACAATTGCTACGCGCGTTTCAAAGTCAGGTGGCTGAATATCTGCAGATAAACCGGATTTAAATCTTGATAATAGCCTGTCTTGTAAGCCAACCATTTCTCCGGGGTATCTATCTGCTGTCATAACTATCTGTTTTTTAGATTGAAACAGTTCATTAAATGTGTGGAAAAACTGTTCTTGCGTTTGTTCTTTCCCTTGAAAAAACTGAATGTCGTCAATTAATAAAATATCTGCATTTCTATAAGACTTGGAAAATTCAACGGTTTTGTGTTTTTGGATGGATGAAATAAAATCAAGTGTAAATTTCTCACTTGATGCACAAACTACATTCATTTGCGGTTTGTTCTTGATAATATTATTCCCTATTGCGTGTAAAAGGTGCGTTTTTCCCATGCCAACACCCCCATAAATAACAAGAGGATTAAAGGCCTGGTTTCCTGGGTTTTCTGTTACATTTTTTGCTGCCGCCCTTGCAAATTCGTTGTGAGCACCTTGAATAAAAGACGATAAGGTATATTGTTCGTTTAAAGTTTTATGTTTTTGTGGTTCCTGATTGGCTTGGTTCGTCAAAGGCTTATCGGCGCCCACATCACCCCCCGTGGGTTTGAGATTTTCTGGTGAAACAGTATATTTTATTTCAAGAACTTCATTTGAAACTTTTTGTGTTGCGGTCTCAATTGTTTGCTGGTGGTGTGATTGGATCCACTCATAAAAAAATTGGTTGGGCATTTCTAATACTAGCGTGTTATTGTTTAGACCAATTGACTTAATCGGTTCAAACCAGGTTGAATAGGCGTGTTTGGGTTGCCGTTCTTTTAGTTCGCGTAAAACTTTTGACCAAAATTTCTTATGATTCATCTATATGTTATCCACAAGTTATCCACAATTGAATTTTTATAAAATTATGCACCTTTGTTGATGTGAAACAACATTCTTTTTGATTGTGTGGTACATATTTCAACAATATTATTTTGTCTGGGCTTGTTGTCTAAAAAGAGGTAATTTTGTCGGCTAAATTTGGAGCAAACTATGAAGCGGACTTACCAACCAAGTAAAAGAAAAAGAAAAAATAAACACGGCTTTAGGTCTCGCATGTCCACAGTTGGTGGAAAGCGGGTTCTTGCAAGACGAAGAAAAAGAGGAAGAAAGGTTTTGTCGGCCTAATCTTGTTTTTTTTGTTTATAAATAAGGTTTTATCTATGTTTTTTATTTTAATAATAAAAGCATATAAGGTCACCTTTTCTCCTTTCCTGGGTTCAAACTGTCGGTTTGACCCCACCTGTTCCGAGTATGGGTTACAGGCTTTTCGTGGTCACCCACCAACAAAGGCTCTTTTGTTGGTCATAAAAAGAATCTTGCGTTGCCACCCTTTTAACGCGGGTGGTGTTGATCCCATACCAAAGCAATAACTAAATGGACCGAAAAACATTACTGGCGTTCGTATTAATTGCGGTTGTCTTAATATTAACACCGTGGTATATGGATATTGTTTCACCTCGGCCCCAGGAGCCCGTTGGGCTCACTGAGGCTCCAACCGCAAACCTAAAAAGAGATATATCTCCTAGTTCTGGTGCCCCAACCAATCGACCCCCTCCCCCTACCGCAGAGAGTTCTTCTGGCCCCCCAACCAAAGAGCTGGTGGTTGAAAACGGTCTATATAGGGCTACTGTTAGCAATAAAAACGGCGGTTCCTTTGCTTCTTTTATATTAAATCAATATGATAGATATGATTCCACTCTTGTTAATCTTATAGACGGAATCAATAAAAACAACCTTTTGGTCGGTTTTATTAGTCTTGATGGGGAACAAATTAATCTAAACAATAATTGGTCGGTTGTGGGTAACCCCCGTCGACTTAATGCCTCTACCTCTCAAAAAAACCTTCTTTTTCAGACAACCGTTAATGGCTATATGGTTCAAAAGAAGTTTACTTTTTATCCAATGTCATATAGCATTGATCTTGAGGTTATATTTAAAAACCCCGATCGTTTTGTTTCTCGTGGCGAGTATACTTTGTCATGGAACGGCGGACTAACCTCTTCAGAAAAAAACACAAAAGACGACCACACGTATTTTAAGGGCTATGCTTATCTTGGCGATGAGCTTCTTGAGCCCAGCGCAAAAGAAAACAAGCTTTCTGAAGAAAACCAACGGGGCCAAACAAGATGGACAGCGGTTAAGTCAAAATATTTCCTTTCAGCAATAATTCCAGAAACGCCGGGCTTAGCAGCCGCCGTCAGTGGGTTAATCGAAGAGGGTCGCCCCGTATTTAATACAACGCTGGTTTTGCCTGTTTCGTCAGGTCGAGCTACGCTATATGTGGGGCCCCAAGATTATAAGACCATTAGGTCTCTTGGTGTTGATTTAGAAAAAACGATGAATCTCGGATGGTCGATTTTTAGACCCCTTGGGAGGTTGATAACTTGGTCCCTAACTAAAATGTATGCGATTGTACCAAACTATGGCCTTGTTGTAATCATTTTTGCGTTTCTAGTAAAGCTTCTACTTAATCCGCTAACAAAGCAAAGTTTTATATCAAATAAAAAAATGCAAGCTGTACAGCCGGAGGTTCTAAAACTAAAAGAAAAACACAAAAACGATCCGCAAAAACTAAACCGCGCAACAATGAAGCTTTATAAAGATCGTGGGGTTAACCCAATGGGTGGGTGTCTGCCTCTTCTTTTACAAATGCCCATATTAATTTCATTTTTCACCGTGTTCCGGTCAACCATAGAGTTTCGTGGAGCTCCGTTTTTTGGTTGGATAACAGACCTTAGTTCACCAGATACTCTGGCGACCGTTGGCGGCTTCCCTTTAAATGTTTTACCCGTTCTTATGGGTGGAACCATGTTTTTACAGCAAAAACTTATGGCGACGCCCGGCGGAGGCAGCCAACAGAAAATGATGATGTATTTTATGAATGTGTTTTTTCTCTTTCTTTTTTATTCTTTTCCGTCTGGATTAAATCTCTATTATTCTGTGTTTAATGTCTTGTCTATTGTGCAACAAAAATACTTAATTCCTGATCCGCGTATGACGGGCGCCCACACCACTTAATAATGCGATGTCCAAAAATGAAAAAATAATTTCCGGCGATACGATCGTTGCCCAAGCCACCCCTTTTGGGCATAGTGGCGTTGCTTTGGTTCGATTAAGTGGGCGAGGTTCTGTAAAAATAGTTGAAAAGCTAACCGGTGGATCGCACCTAAAGAACAGGGTTTCAACGTTTTCAAAAATTCTCTCTCCAAACAACGAAGTAATAGATCAAGCGCTAATTACTTTCTTTCAGTCACCAGCCTCCTATACGGGAGAAAACGTTGTGGAAATAACTCCACACGGAAACCCGGCAATTGTTGAGAATATAATTGAAACAATATGCACATATGGTGGCAGAATTGCTGACCCCGGAGAGTTCACTAAGCGCGCATTTATAAATGGGAAGCTAGACCTTGTTCAGGTTGAGGCGGTTGCTGCATTAATTAATTCAAAATCAAAAGAAGCCGCTCTTGCGCAACAAAAAATCGCCTCGGGAGCTCTGTCGAAAAAGATAAATGAAATAAAAGACATTCTTGTGTCAACCTTGGCTCTTGTTGAAAACGAGATTGATATATCCGAAGAGCTAATGGAAAAACAAACGGTTGCTTGTGTGAAAACCAACCTTATAAAAACTAAAGACTTAATCGGGGGCCTGTTGAAAACCTACAAGTTGGGGAAAATGCTGTTTGAGGGGCTTGATGTTATAATAGTGGGCGAAACGAACGTGGGAAAGTCAACACTATTCAACGCGCTTGTAAAAAAAGACGTTTCGATTGTTAACCAAGAACCCGGAACAACAAGAAATTTAATTGAATCAGGGGTATTAATTGGTGGTGCCGTTGTCCGGGTTGTTGATACGGCTGGCGTGCGCAAAACAAACAATCCGGTTGAAAAAGAGGGTTTAGACAGAGCAAAAAGGCGCGCAAAAAAAGCAGACCTTATTTTGCACCTAATAGACGACCCAGCTAAGGCTATAAAAATAAAAAAAACGGGAAAAAAACTTATTATTCTAACAAAATCTGATTTACGCAAAAACCTGCGTGTAAAAAAACACATTATACATATATCAGCTAAGGCTGGGCTTGGTGTCGATGGGCTACTAGACAAAGTTAAGGAGTCGCTAGGCATAGCGAGCCTATCCACAGATACCACATACTTATCAACATTAAGACAAAAGCGCGCGCTTTCTCTTTGCGGCAGGCCCGTTGAAAGGGCTATTGGCTCGACTGGTCTTAGCCCAATTGACCTTTCAACTCTTGCTTTTGATATAAGAGAGGCGCTTGATCAAATAGATTCAATTTTAGGCAAAACAACTGCCGATGAAATATTGAACAAAATTTTTACCTCCTTCTGTGTTGGAAAATAGTTTCACGTGAAACAGACAAAAAAACATGATTTAATTGTTTGTGGTGGCGGGCATGCGGGCGTCGAGGCCGCCTTGATTGCTGCCAAACTTGGTTCGTCGGTGTTAATGATAACCCTTGACGCTCAAGCTGTCGGTAGAATGTCTTGTAACCCGGCTATTGGAGGCCTTGCAAAGGGACAAATTGTTAAAGAAATTGATGTCCTTGGAGGGATTATGGGTCTTGCAACAGACGCATCGGGTCTACAGTTTAAAATATTAAACAAAACAAAAGGTAAGTCAGTTTGGTCACCGCGCGCACAGGTAGACAAAAGAGAATATGAAAAATTTGTGTCTTCTCATATAAATAAAAACATTACTGTTTTTGAAGGTGAGGTTGTTGGTGTCAGAGTCAAATCTGGTCGCGTTGCTGGTGTTGTGCTTAGAGACAAGAGCACCTTTGAGTCCCCGTGTGTTGTTTTAACCTGTGGAACTTTTTTGAGCGGCCTAATACATGTTGGACAAAAGAAAATTCGTGCAGGGAGAATGGGCGAGGGTGCTGCCGAAGGAATAACGGAGTCACTCGTTTCATTGGGGTTCAAAACCTCTCGACTAAAAACCGGAACCCCACCCCGGCTTGATAAAAGAACAATTGATTGGAAGAAAACGGTGCTGGTTTCTGGAGACAAAAAGCCTCTTCCTTTTTCCTATAGAACAAAACATTTTAACCCACAATCGCTTCCTTGCCATTTGGTTCAAACCAACATGGAAAGTAAAAATGTTATTAAAAAAAACCTGTTGGAAAGTCCCATGTATTCTGGTGACGTTGATGGTGTGGGTCCTCGTTATTGTCCATCAATTGAGGACAAAATATCTCGGTTTCCACACCACGACTCTCACACATTATTCCTTGAGCCAGAATGGTATTTGTCTGATCAAATATATGTAAATGGGTTTTCAACCAGTCTTCCCGAAAACATACAGCTTGAGGCTTTACGAACCATACCCGCGCTAGAACATGTTAAGTTTTTTCGGCCTGGCTACGCCATTGAATATGACTTTTTTCCACCAGCACAGCTAAAATCAACCTTGGAAACAAAGTTGGTTGGGGGGCTTTTTTTTGCGGGACAAATTAATGGAACCTCTGGATATGAAGAGGCCGCCGCACAGGGGCTGCTGGCGGGCATTAACGCAACAACGAAAATAAAGAACAAAGAACCTCTTACCTTGGGTAGAGACGATGCGTATATCGGAGTAATGATTGATGACCTTATTACTAAAGACACAGCTGAGCCATATAGAATGTTTACTTCAAGAGCTGAATATAGAATTTTATTGCGATTTTCAAACGCTCCATCAAGGCTTCTTTCTTATTCAAAAAAGTTCGGCTTACTTTCAAAGGGCGACCTAGGTGCGATTGAACAAAGAGAGGCTATGCTAAGTAAAACAGTTAAAAGCTTAAGCAATAAGTTGATTCCGGGGGACATAAACAGAGTCCTTAAAGCGGCCAACGAAACCCCAATAAAAACACCCACCTCAATTGCTGCTATACTAAGGCGTCCAAAAATCAACATTAAAAACATTCCAAAGGGGGCGTACCAACGCCCCTCGGTGCGCACCTCCATGGCTCAACAAAAAGAAGAGATTCTTATTGAAGCTGAATCAACAATAAAATATGAGGGGTACATAAAGCGGCAAGAAAATCAAATTAAGCACATAAAAAAACATGAGTCTCAAAAAATTCCCCCAGAAACCAACTATAAAAAGATTTTAGGTTTATCAAACGAAGCGCAAGAAAAACTTACTTTTGTAAAGCCACAAACGCTGGGACAGGCGTCACGCGTTTCTGGCATATCGCCAGCAGACACGTCTGTTTTAGCTGTTATGTTCACAAAAAAAACATAGGTTTCACGTGAAACATAAAAAGGTCACAAATGCCCTTTTAAAGCATTTAGGTTCGGAGAAAAAAATCTTAAACCTCTCGAAGAACCTGCAAAAAGAAAATCAAGTTGTGTTTTGTAACAGCCTCGATGTCTGTTCTTTGGTTATGTCGTGTTTAGCACAAAAAGCACAAAGGCCCTTAGTTGTTGTTGTAGACAAGTCAAGTGACATTCTGGAGACCGGGTCGTTGTGTAGGGAGCTGTTTGATGGTAGTGTTTTTTATATATACAAGGAGAAACCCACCAACAGCGGTGTTGTTGGGTTTAATTCAGATTCTAATTATGAATTTGAACGGTCATGCTATGGTTTAATTAACAACCAGCCTGGTTTATATATAACAGATAAAAAAACACTATTATGTTCTTTTAATACAAGCAGCGAAGAGCTAAATAAAGAAATTGAAATCAAAATTGATCGAGAAATCGATCAAAAAATTATTACGTCAACACTTAATGGTTGGGGTTATGTGAGCGCAGAGCATTGCGTGGGGACAGGAACCTATGCTGTTCGCGGCGGGATACTTGATGTCTTTCCCCCACACCTTAATCGTCCTATTAGAATAGAGTTTTATGATAAAAGCGTTGAGTCTATAAGACTCTTTGATGTTGATAGTCAGCTATCAATATCAAAGAGAGAGAGCGTTGTTATACCAAAGCCGCTGGGGCTTGTTAGCTCCGGCGCGGGGTTGGCGGTTTTAGATGTCCTGAAAAAGACAGGCAACCTGTTATACATAACACAGTATCAAAAGGGCGAGAGCTCGGCGTACAATTTAGAGCTATACGTTGAAACCTTTCGATTACCTGTTTTAAAAGACCGGGTTTCGGATGTTGTGGTCGGTGAGGCTGTAAAAAAACACAAGAAAGTTTTTGCGGTTAACGCTAAAAAAACAGACATGATTGGTTTGGGGGGGGCAACCCAAACAACGGGTCCTTATCTTAAAAGCTTTTCCATTCCGGTGCTTGGCTTGGCATGTTTTGTTTTTGCCGCTAAGAGGAACAATCCCCTTTTGAGTGATAAAAAGTTGCCAATAAATGTGAGTTCAAAAAAAATATTAGGTTTGTCAGAAATTTCTTGGGGTGAATTTTTGGTGCACCAGGATTTTGGGGTTGGCCGGTATCGCGGTTTGCAAACAATTTTAGTTGGAAAGAAAACAGAAGAGAACATTAAAATAGAATATTCAAAGGGTAGTTTTGTTTTTGTTCCTGTTGATCGTTTTTCAAGGGTGCACAAGTATGTCGGATATGGCTCCGGTGAGCCCTCTTTGTCAACCCTGGGAACGGGGGGCTGGGAAAAACAAAAGTTGCTAACAAAAAAAAGTACCAGCCTTGTTGTTGGTGATCTTATTAAACTTTATGCCTCCCGATCAAACCCTCGGGGTTTTGAATATAAACCGGACGATGAAATCTTGTCTGCTGTAAAACAAAACTTTCCGTACAAAGAAACGCCCGATCAACAGCAAGCAATTTCTGATGTGCTTAACGATTTGCAAAAACCAAAACCAATGGATCGCCTCTTGTATGGTGACGTCGGTTTTGGTAAAACCGAGGTCGCTTTGAGGGCCGCTGTTTCTGTTGTGTCTTCTGGGCGTTGTGTGTTTTTTTTAGCGCCAACAACGGTCCTTTCTGATCAACACTTTATAACCTGCAAAAACAGACTTAACCCCCTTGGAATAAACGCAGAGCTTTTATCAAGGTTTAGGACTAAAAAGGAGCAAAAAGTTGTTCTTTCGGATTTAAAGAACAAAAAAATTGATGTACTTGTTGGAACACACCGCCTGCTTAGCGATGATGTTGTTACAAAAAACCTTGGTCTGCTTATTGTTGACGAAGAGCATCGTTTTGGGGTAAAAAATAAAGAAAAAATAAAAGCTTTAAAAGTTGGTGTTGATGTTCTCACTTTAACGGCAACGCCCATCCCCAGAACGCTTCAACAGTCGTTGGTTGGTTTAAAAGACACATCTAAAATTGAGACCCCCCCATCTACGCGCTTGCCAATAAAAACACACGTTAGGCGCTTTAGTTGGCGGCTGATTTTAAGTTCTATCCGGGATGAGCTAACAAGGGGTGGGCAGGTTTACTTTGTTAATAACGATATAAAAAGCCTTTCTTTTTATCAAGAGAAGCTTGTGTCTTCTTTCCCCAATCATAACGTGGGTGTTGCTCACAGCAAAATGTCAACGTCCGCCCTTGAAAAAAGCGTTCTTGGGTTTTTTGGCGGAGATGTTGATGTTTTGGTTTGCACAAGCATTGTTGAGTCTGGGCTAGACATACCAAACGCCAATACAATAATAATAAACAACGCACACCGTTTTGGTTTATCACAACTATATCAAATACGTGGTCGCGTGGGGCGGGGCGTCCGCCAGGCCCTTTGTTTTCTTTGTATACCAAAAAAACACATTCTGTCACCAAACGCATTTGAGCGGCTCAAATCAATAGAACACAATACGTCGCTGGGTTCGGGTTACTCTGTTGCGATGAAAGATCTTGAGATACGTGGCTCAGGAAACATCTTTGGTTTAGAGCAAAGCGGGTATGTTTCTAAGGTTGGCTTGACGCTTTACAATAAAATTCTAGCCGAATCAATCCGCGAATCTCGAGGAAGCCTGGAGAGCGCCACCGCGCCGCCGTCAGTTTCTTTTGTTGGTGAAGCTCTTTTGGGCGAAGACTACATGCCCCTTGTTGAAGACAGGCTTTATTATTATCAACAGTTGGCAGAAACAAAAACAAAAGCTGGTTTTTTACAAATAAAAAGGGAGATTCGGGATCGGTTCGGTCAGCTCCCGGGTGCGGCAAAAAATCTTTTTTTTGTTTCTGAAGCCCAAAAGTCTTTTCGGTTTCTAGAGCCAAAAAAAATTATAATTGAGAACAACGCGGTATCTTTCGTCTTTGGCTCATTACCAAAAAACTGTGGGGCAAAACTTTTTATAGAAAAAGTTAGGGGTTTATCAAAAAAAACTCCCTTTGGCGTTAAGGTAAAAATGGGGGGGGCGAGCTCTCTTTCTGTTGAGTTTTCTGATGCAACAATTAAAAACATTGTTGATTTATGTCTTCTTTTCGATTCGTTGTTTTCAAGCACAAGAGCGAAGTAATTTTAAACATGACTATTAGGTTTTTTTATGCTTTTCTTTTTTTTGCGGGGTGTGCCGAGCAAACAAAAGACGTTGTTGAGCCAACAATAAAAAACAAGAGCCGAGATGCGCTTGTTTTTGCGGCAACAGAAGATGGTTTTGTTTTTGACGAACAAATCAGATCTCGCCTTGAGGACCAAAGACGAAAGGTGTTGGGAAGGCTTTTTCTTGAAAACCTTGTTGCTAGGCGCGTTTCTGTTTCTATGGGTGAGATTGAGGTTTATTATAATAAAACAAAAGAACAGCACGTACGCAACGCTAGAGAGCTTTTGTTTTTAAGGTTTAGTTTTACCTCTCTTGACACGGCAAAGCTCGTTCGCAAAAAACTGGACAGAGCAATAACACGTGTTGACGACAAAGGTTTTGGTGGAATAATAGCAGAATTTCAGCCCTCTCGGGAGCTTGTTGATGAAACAAAAATAAAAAAAACCATAAAAACACAGCTTCTTAGGCGTCGTGGTTCACCCGTTACGGTGGGGCCTCTTTCTGTGGGTGATGGTTATGCTGTTTTTCACCTTTTAAAGGTTTACGAAAAGGGAACAATAAAAGAACAAATCCACGTTCAAGAAAAACTTCGAAACCGGCTTGTTGCAATGAAATCCCGCGCTATACGAGCTTCTTTGTTGGACAGTTTAAGGGCAAAATATGGGGGCCATGAAAAAAAATGAAACTTTTTATTGCCATTTCTTTTTTCTCGTTATCTTGTTTGTTTGGCCAGAACAAAGAGGCGGTCGAGGCAAACACTTCGTTCGATGAGCTTTTTCAAGAAAAAACAAAAACACGAAATCACATGCAAGCGATTGACGGAGTGGCCGCGGTGGTTGGAGAGCGGGTTGTTTTAAAAAGCGACATAAATCAAACGTTGGCAATGGCAATTTTTCAACAAAGACTTAACCCACAAAAAGATCTTTCCAAGATTGAAAATTTAAAAAAAGAAATAACAAAATCTATTGTTAATAGAAAGGTTGTGCTAGCCATGGCAGAGCTCGACTCGGTTGAGGTTTCTGATAAAGAGGTTGATAGGGCTCTGGACCAACAGGTTGACAACATTATTGCACAGGCGGGTAGCGAAGAGGCTGCTGAAAAAGCAATTGGTCAACCCTTGCGAACCTTTCGAAGAGAGTATTGGTATGAAATCAAAGATATGCTAATAACACAAAAATATCAACAAACCTTGATTGGAAATGTTTCTATAAGTAAAAAGGATGTTAAGCTTTTTTATAAAACATACAAAGACAGCATACCAGATTTTCCTACAACAATTAAATTAAGACATCTTTTGCTTAAGGTTGTTCCAAGTAAAAAACAAGAAAACAAAACGGTTGCTTTTTTAGAAGATCTTAGAAAAAGAATATTAGATAAAAAAAACACCTTTGAAGAGCTCGCCACACAATACTCACAGGACCCTGGGTCAAAAACATCTGGGGGTTCTTTAGGGTTTGTTCGGAGGGGTTCGCTTGTTACTCCCTTCGAGGCCGTTGCTTTTACTCTTGGGCCGGGAGAAATAAGCGGGCCCGTTAAAACTGAGTTTGGATATCATATAATTGAAACACAAGAAGTTAGGGGGGACAGAATAAGGGTCCGTCACATATTAATGTCAGCACCTGTCACAGATGCTGATGAGTCAAACACCTATAAAAAGGCAGTAACAATTAAAGACTCTTCAACAACAATTTCTTTATTTCTTGATATGATAAACAACCATACAATGGATGAACAAACCAAAAAGAGTGGGGGCAGCCTTGGTTGGATCAACCCACAAACCTATCCGGTTCCAGAGTTCGGAGCGGTCTTAGATAAAATTGAAAAAGGGGTCTGTGCTGGCCCCGTTAGATCTGAGCTTGGATACCATCTTCTTTGGGTAGAGTCAATAAAAAGCGGGGGCTCCGCATCTTTGCAAACCCATTGGAACGAGGTTGAGGCGCTAGCCTTAAACAAAAAGAAGACTCTTTGGTTTCAGGGGTGGGTAGCTGATGCAAGAAAAAACTTTTTTATCCACATATATAAATAGAACATCTTTCAACATTTTCAACGCGCCTTTTCAACAAAAGAATATCTGGTTTTTTTTTTATTCTTTATGTTTTATTATTGTTCAAAACCTAAAAGTTATGCCCAACATTCTTCATCTTATCAACATAAAGCACTTGATTAAATAATATTACTATGCTTCCTATTTTAAAGCTTTTTTTCTTTTTCTTTTTCTTTTTTATAACATTATCAACAGTATTATAAATAATATATTAAAGATATAAAAACTTTTATAATAAAAGAGCTTTCATAAGGGAAAACACTTGTTAAAACCACAAATTTTTGATTAACATTGTTAGGCTTGAAAAGCTAATAAACCATTTATTTAATCAGTTTATCTTATCTTAAAAAATTAATGAAAATTTCAACAACAAAACCTGAGCTTCAAGTCGCACTTCAAAAATTATCAAAGGCAACGCCAACACGATCTACCTTACCAATTTTAAGCAACGTTTTATTCGTTGTTGAAGAAAACGAAACAACACTTAGAACAACAGATTTAGAAATAACAATTTCACTTAAGCTTCCTGCTAGCGTTGAGATGGCCGGAAGTATTTGTATACCCTTGCAAACACTGTTAAACCTAACAAACGAAATGCCCGAAGAGGCAAGAATAACAATAACCGCTAAAGAAGATAATAATATTGAAATAAATACGGATGTTGGCTCTTATGATATTGTTGGAAAACCGGCAGATGAGTTTCCAGCTACACCAGAAATAGACAACAGAAAATCTGCTGTCTTAAAGTCAGATATCCTAAGCGAACTAATACAAAAAACTTCGTTTGCTGTGAGCAAAGACGAGTTAAAACCCGCCCTATCGGGTGTTCTTTTTAGGTTTGATAAAAAATCAATTACCTCTGTTGCTACGGACGGGCATAGGCTTGTAAAATATATAATTGAAGGAACTGAAAGCGGTGGGTTCATGGGGGACATAATTATTCCACGAAAGTTTTTAAGTCTTGTTGGAAACCTTCTATCAAGCTCCGAAGAAGCAAAGCTTTGGTTTGGGGAAAGCCACATGACGTTGGCTTTTGGAGACGATGTTTATTATACAAGAATAATAGGAGAAAGATTTCCCGATTTTGATGGTGTTATACCAAAAGATAGTGACAAGGAGTTGGTAATAAAAAGAGAAGCCCTTCTTTCTGCTGTTAGGAGGGTGTCCGTTTTTTCAAACAGATCAACCCAACAAATTGCCCTTGTCTTATCTGGAGAAAAACTCCAGGTAACAACAGAAGACCCAGAAAAATCTTCAAAAGGGAAAGAAAACCTAGAAGGAAA
>Ga0208407_1000269_pt1 | contig 24703 bp, 23 predicted proteins | sample ETNtaG_9_FD_185775 | JGI IMG/M metagenome (GOLD analysis project Ga0208407, IMG submission 185775) | Marine microbial and viral communities from oxygen minimum zone, Eastern Pacific Ocean - ETNP201406SV69 (SPAdes) (version 2) | ecosystem: Environmental > Aquatic > Marine > Oceanic ...
TTGCAATTGGTGGAGTAGGTATTTTTATTACAATTCTTTCTCTTGTTGTTGGAGGCATTGGTATCATGAATATCATGTTTGTATCCGTAAAGGAGAGAACCAAAGAGATTGGTGTTCGAAAGGCAATAGGTGCTACAAAAAAGATGATCTTAACCCAATTTTTGATGGAAGCGATTATGATCTGTGTGATTGGGGGAATCATTGGATTAACATTGGCTAGTCTTTTAAGCCTAATTATAAATCAATTTTTTCCTTCAACTATGCCCATATGGCTTGCCATAACCTCTATTTCGTTAAGCATTTTTGTGGGAATTGTAGCTGGAGTTGTTCCATCCTACAGAGCAGCCGGTCTTGATCCTATAGATGCGCTTAGATACGAATAAATCATGCTAGGAAAAAGACAAATAAAAAGCATATTACGTGAAAGCGTTAGAATGACGTTTGATGCTATTCGACAAAATAAATTGCGTTCAACTCTTACGCTTCTAGGAATTTCGGTTGGAATATTTTCAGTCATTAGTGTTATGACCGCTATCAAGACCCTTGAAAGCTCCATTGAATCTGGATTAAATGTGTTTGGCACTAATACATTTATGATTACCAAAGATCCTGCAATACAATTTGGAAGAAATGATAAATATCGCAATAGAAAAAATATCGACTTAAATCAATATCTTACCTTAAAAGAGCGTGCAAAGTTGCCAATATTAGTTAGCGGTGGTGATGATACGGATAATGTAAGGCTGGTAACATACAAGGATAAAAAAACAAAACAAGTTCCGCGAATATCTGGCGGTGATCCTGGAACACTGAGAACGGTAAATACCTATATTGCTGATGGTAGAAATTTAACAGAGGAAGATATTCATTTGTCAAGAAGCGTATGTATTATCGGCGCTGATGTGGTTGATGCACTTTTTCCTTTTGAAGATCCATTAGGCAAGGTTATTCAGCTACAAGGAATTAATTTTACCGTTGTAGGGATTACGGAAAGACAAGGGCAGTCCTTTGGACAAAGCCAAGACAACTACATCTTTCTTCCAATAACAACATTTCTTCAACGCTTTAGGGGAAATTCGTACTCATTAGGTATCATGGTTGAATCTGAATCTGCTGAATTATACACTGAAACAGTTGATGAAGTCATTGGTATACTTAGAACGATTAGGAAAGTTAATCCTGGTGAGCAAAATGATTTTGAAATAACAACCAATGAAGAGCTAATGGAAACTTTTGGTTCGTTTACCGGATCCATTAAAATTTTTGCATTCTCAGTAAGCGTAATTGCCTTAATTGTAGCTGGGATAGGCATTATGAATATTATGCTGGTATCGGTTACGGAAAGAATAAAAGAAATAGGTATTCGAAAAGCAATTGGTGCAACTAAGAGACATATTTTAATTCAGTTCTTAACAGAGGCAGTATTTTTGTGTCAAGTTGGTGGAGTTATTGGGGTTATTTTTGGCATTGCAGCTGGCAATTTGATATCGATTGTAGCAAAGGTTCCTGCGGTTATTCCAATTGACTGGGCAATCTATGGAGTGGTAAGCTGCTCACTAATTGGGATTGGTTTTGGTAGTTACCCTGCCTGGAGGGCTGCAAATCTTGACCCTGTAGAATCTATGCGGTTTGAATAAAACTTATTTCGAACATTCTTGTAGCTACACAACAGTTCTTATAAATTTAGCTATCATTATTTGTTTATAAATACCATGATTGACATTTTGCACAGGTTTATATTAATTGAGTTTTTCATCCGACCGACCAATCTCTACCTCTACCCAAGTCAAGAAAATATCAAATGAATACAATTGCAATTATACCTGCGCGTTTACAATCAAAGCGTTTCCCTAAAAAAATATTATTTCCAATTGATGAAAAGCCAATGGTTGTACATGTATATGAAAATGTGAAAAAATCTGAATCAATTGATGATGTAATAATTGCAGTAGATGATGATGAAACAGTAAAAGAGCTAAAAAAATGGAAAGTGAAAACTGTTATGACAGCTTTAGATCATCAATCTGGAACCGATAGGGTTCATGAAGCTTCTAAAGATAAAAATGCTGATGTTATTGTTAATGTTCAAGCCGATGAACCTTTTCTAGATTATAACTTGGTTGATATGTTGGTTAATGAATTTGATGATATGTCTGTTGAAATGGCAACTGTTGCTGGAAAAGAGCTTTCCGCAGAACAATTAAATGATTCAAATACAGTAAAAGTTTTATTAGATAGCGATAGGTTTGCTACAGCTTTTAGAAGGGATCCTGTTGATATTGAGTCTGCAGGGTATTATCACCATGCAGGAATTTATGCATATCGTCAAGAGGTATTAGATAGATTTACCTCTTTAGAGCCGTCCGTAAATGAACAAAAATTTAAATTGGAACAATTAAGAGCTTTAGATAATGGAATTTCTATTAAAGTAGTTCTTGCTGACAAAGTAAATAAAGGAATCGATACCTTGGAAGATATTAAAAAGTTGAACAAATAATATGGCAAAAACTAGACCTGTAAAATATATTTTTGTTTTAGGAGGTGTGATATCTGGACTTGGAAAAGGTATCGCAGCTGCTTCTATTGGTTATCTACTAAAAAGCGCAGGATTAAAGGTGACCATTTTAAAATTAGATCCATATTTAAATGTTGATCCCGGAACCATGAATCCCTATCAACATGGAGAAGTTTTTGTTTTGGATGATGGCTCTGAAACTGATTTGGATTTAGGTCATTACGAGAGATTTATCGATGTAGATATGCGTAAGATAAATAATGCAACTACTGGTCAAGTTTATAGCACTGTCTTAGAACGAGAAAGAAGAGGTGATTATCTAGGGGCAACTATTCAAGTTATTCCCCACATCACCGATGAAATTATTGCACGAATAAAAGCGATTAATAAACCTAAGAAATTTGATGTTGTTATTTGTGAAGTAGGAGGAACTGTAGGGGATATAGAAAGCCTTCCTTTTATGGAGGCAATCCGCCAACTTTCTCTTGAGGTGGGATATCATAATCATACAATTATGCACGTGACGCTTGTGCCTTACATTCAAGCTAGTGAAGAATTGAAAACTAAACCTACACAGCATTCAGTAATGAAACTTCGTGAAATTGGCTTATCACCTGATATGATTCTTTGTCGGACTGAATACAAGCTAACCAAAGATGTAAAAAATAAAATTGGACTTTTTGGAAATGTTAATCCAGAGCATGTGATTGAGGGATCTGAAGTAAAAAGTATTTATGAAGTTCCACTTACTTTATATAATCAAAAAGTATCTGAAATTATTATGGATCGCCTTCAGCTCTCAGGTAAAGCCGACATTTCTTATTTGAAAAATTTTATCAAAAAATTTAAGCGACCTATGCATACGGTTAATGTTGCCATGTGCGGCAAATATACTGAGTTGCCAGATGCCTATAAAAGCGTATTAGAAGCGTTTATACATTCCGGTGTTGAAAATGATGCACGTGTTAAGGTGCATTGGATAGCAACAGAAAAAATAAAGAACGATTCGGATGCATTGGATGCCTTTCATCAAATGGATGGTATTTTACTTTTACCGGGTTTTGGATCTAGAGGGTCTGAGGGTAAAATAATCGCTTGTAAATATGCTAGAGAAAATGAAATCCCTTTTCTAGGAATATGCCTTGGTCTGCAATGTGCAGTTATTGAGTTTGCGCGAAATGTTTGCGGCCTAAAAGGTGCTAATAGCACCGAATTTAATAAAAAAACACCTTACCCAGTAATAGATCTGATGGAATCACAACGGGCTATAAAAGCAAAAGGCGGAACAATGAGATTAGGCGCATATAGCTGTACAATTAAAAAAGGCACAAAAGCATTTTCAGCTTACCGTAAGAATAATATTTCAGAACGTCATCGTCATCGATGGGAAGTGAATAATAGATTTCGAGATAGATTAACAAAAAGTGGATTAATTATTTCAGGAGAAAACCCGGAACTCAATCTAGTTGAAATTGTTGAATTAAAGGATCATCCGTGGTACGTTGCAGGGCAGTTTCATCCTGAATTAAAAAGTAGGGTAAGTAGCGCTCACCCATTATTTAGAGATTTTATTAAAGCTTCTGTTAAACATTTAAAGAAGAAATAGCATTATGAATACAGTTACAATTGGCAATGTTAAATATGAACATGGATCCTTCCCTTTAATAGCAGGTCCATGCGTTATTGAATCAAGAGACCATAGCTTAAAGATGGCTGAGCAGATTCACAAAATTACTAGCTCGCTGAATATTCCATTAATATTTAAAAGTTCTTTTGATAAAGCGAATCGGTCAGCAATTGATTCTTTTAGAGGACCAGATAATATAGATGAAGGTCTATTAATACTCAATGAAGTCAAAAAGGAAATTGGAATTCCTGTTTTAACAGATGTGCATCTTCCAGACCAATGTGAAGTGGTTGCCGAGGTATCTGATGTTTTACAGATTCCAGCCTTTCTATGTAGGCAAACGGATTTATTAATTGCTGCTGGAAAAACTGGAAAAGCAGTTAATATTAAAAAAGGTCAATTCTTAGCACCAGGTAAAATGGAGCATGCTGCAAAAAAGATTGAGTCTACTGGTAATAAAAACATATTATTAACTGAAAGAGGAACCTCTTTTGGTTATAGTTTAGTTTCTGATATGACATCAATACCTGTTATGCAAAATGTCGGTTACCCTGTTATTTTTGATGCGACACATTCCGCACAATTACCTGGCGATAAACAGGTGACGGGCGGCCAAAGAGATATGATTCCAACTCTAGCTAAAGCTGCAGTGGCTGCTGGATGCAATGGTGTTTTTATGGAAGTTCATGATAATCCTAGTAATGCTAAATCAGATGCATCTACACAATGGCCATTGGATAAACTGGAAGGAATTCTTCAAGTATTATTGAAAATTTATGAGGCAACTCATTGATGGATTATGATATTAATAAAATTAAAATGATTATCTCTGATATTGACGGCGTATGGACCGATGGATCTATTTATGTTGGAAGCAAAGATTCAGAAATCAAGAAATTTAATGTGAATGATGGCGCTGGTGTTGCTTTATTAAGGCAGTCAGGGATAAAACTAGCACTTATTTCGGGTCGTGAGTCAAATGCTACTGCATTACGCGCGTCTGAATTAAAGATTCAGGACTTATACAATGGGATCTTGAATAAGATTATTCCATATGAAGAATTAAAATCTAAATATGATCTTGATGATTCTGAGATTGCATATATTGGAGATGATTTAATAGATATTCCTGTGATGGAAAAGGTAGCGGTTCCTATTGCCACTCAAAATGCTTCTGATTCTTGCAAAGCAGTAGCAGTGCATATTACAATTAAATCGGGAGGCGAGGGTGCTTTTCGTGAAGCAGTAGAATGGATATTATCAAAACAAGGTCGCCTTGAAAAGGTGATTTTAGAATTAAAAGATCAATTATTAAATCGGAAGTGAATCGGTTAATCATTATTATGCTATTAATCTCTGGATGTCAAAATACTGAGATTAAAAAAGCAGGTAAAACTAGGGATGGGCTTCCCGATGCTGAAAGCTGGAAAGCAACAATAACACTTACAAATAAGGGATCCAAAAGAGCGGTAATAAAATCAGGTCATTTAGAAAAATATCAACAACGACAGTATATACTTCTAGATCAAAATGTAGATGCCAATTTTTTTAATAATGAAGAAATTTATACTAGCAATCTTAAATCTGATATTGCTGAGATTGATGAAGCTAAAGACTTTTTAGTAGCTATGGGAAATGTTGTTGTAGTATCAGATAGTGGCGTTACATTGTATACAGATACATTATCCTGGGATAATGTTGATGAAAAAGTTTTTACTGATGATAGTGTTATTTTTATTACCGAAGAAAGCGATACCTTATATGGGATTGGTTTCAAATCAGATATAGAATTAAATAATTGGGAAATTATGCAACCAACAGGAGTTTTTTCCCGAGGTAACAAATGAGCGATATGCATAAGCAATTGAGCGCAGAAAAACTTTCTAAAAGATATGGTGATTTTTGGGCTGTAAGAGATGTGGACCTTCAGGTAAACAAAGGAGAGATTGTTGGCCTTCTTGGTCCCAATGGAGCTGGAAAAACCACAACATTCTATATGATAACGGGAATGATAAAGCCTACCGATGGGAATATTTATCTTGACCAAATGAATATCACCAAACAGGCTATGTATAAAAGAAGTCGATTTGGCATTGGCTATCTTCCTCAAGATGAATCAATTTTTCGAAAATTAACTGTCGAAGATAATCTTAGGCTGGTGCTCGAAATGAGTAGCTTATCTAAAAATGAACAGCAATACAAAATAGATCAACTGTTAGAAGATTTATCAATCAACCATATTAGACTAAATAGTGGGGCAAATTTATCCGGTGGTGAGAGGCGAAGGGTTGAGATTGCGCGCACCTTAGCTATGGATCCAGATTTCATTTTGCTGGATGAGCCTTTTGCTGGCGTTGATCCGATTGCTGTGGAAGATATCCAGTCTATTGTTAGCTCCCTTAAAGAAAAAAATATTGGCGTGCTAATTACAGATCACAATGTAAGAGAAACGCTATCCATTACTGATAGATCCTACCTTTTATTTAATGGAAAAATTCTAAAATCAGGGACTTCAGAGTTTCTTGCAAATGATGATGAGGCAAAAAGATTATATCTTGGCGAAAGCTTTTCTTTATAATGGTGGAATTGAAACAAAAACAATCATTAAGTCATTCTTTGTCACCGCAACAAATTCTTCAAGCTCTAGTGTTGCAACTAAACTCGACGAATCTTGAACAAAAAGTTATAGATGAGCTTGAGAGCAACCCATTACTAGAACAGCCAGAATCTATGGAAGAAAATGAACCACTAGAATCAAAAGATGAAGTTGATTATGAAGATGACCCAGATGAATATGAACCTGGCAATATTTATAGTAATAACAGAAAGAATCAAGAAATTCCAATTGCTGAGCAGCTAGATTTTTTACAACACCTGTCTCAACAGTTAAATGAATTTAACTTATCAAATAAAGAGCAAAATATTGCCGAAGAAATCATCTGGAATTTAGATGAAAATGGATATCTCGCTGTAGATATTGTACTTATTTCAGATCGCATAGGAGTTTCTGAGGCCGACGTAGAGAAGATTTTATTTATGGTTCAAAAATTGAACCCCCCTGGAATTGGCGCGCGAAATTTACAGGAATGCTTAACTCTTCAGTTAGTAGGCAAAGATCGTGATTTGCATCGAAAAATTATTAATAATCATTTTGATGATTTTGTAAATCATAAATATGATAAGATCTTAAATTCTATAAAAATCGGAAAAGTAGAATTAAAGCAAATTATTGAAGATATAAAAAAACTGAATCCATATCCAGGTGAAGGAAAATTAAAATCACGAAATAATACGGTAATCCCTGATTTAATAGTTTCCAATGAAAGCGGCAAATGGAAAATTGTTATTAATGATTCATGGATAACCGGACTATCGTTGAATAAAAATTATTTAGGAACTTTAGAACAAAAAAGCGTTGCGGGAGATACGAAAAAATTCCTCAAACAGAAATTAGACTCTGCTACATGGCTCATTAAAGCTATAGAGCAGCGTCACAGCACATTAACTGCTGTGATGTCTGAGATAATTAATAATCAGCCAGATTTTTTTAATGGAGATATTTCTTTATTAAAACCAATGAAATTAAAAGACATTGCTAATAAATTAAAGCTGGATATTTCAACAATTAGTCGTTCCACAAGAAACAAATATGTTGATACTCCATATGGTATTTATGAGTTAAAATCATTTTTCTCAAATAAATACGATACAGTAAGTGGAGACCAAGTAAGTACGAAGCTAATAAAAAATTTGTTAAAAGAGTTAATTGATGATGAAGTAAAAGATGAACCATTGACCGATACTGATTTGGCAAATCAATTAAAATTAAAAGGCTATCCGTTAGCCAGAAGAACAGTTGCAAAATATAGAGAAGAATTAAAATTACCAGCCGCGCGCTTAAGGCGGCAAATAATAAATTAGAAAGGAAAATTATGGCTTATAAACGAATTATTATTGGAGATCAAGAGATCAAAGTTCCTAAGATCTCACTAGGAGCATTTCCGCTTGTGGGCATTCTACTGGTTTTATGGCTATTAAGTGGTGTCTATATTGTAGGCCCTGACCAGGTAGGCGTTGTTCAGACGCTAGGAAAGTATTCAAGAGCGGCTCAATCTGGGCTCAATTATCATTTTCCATATCCATTTGAAAGAGTCAGCACTCCAAAGGTTACTGAGGTAAAAAGAATTGAAATTGGTTTCAGAACAGTTGGCAAAAATCAATACCAAACAATTAATAGGGAAAGTTTGATGTTAACAGGAGATGAAAACATTGTTGACGCTGAAATGATTGTTCAGTATCGTATCAAAGACCCTGTTGCTTATACTTTTAACTTTATTGAACCAGAGTTAACTGTTAGACAGGCCTCTGAGGCATCCTTAAGAACAGTTGTGGGACGTCATAATATAGATGAAGCTCTAACTTCTGGAAAATTTATGATTCAGGAGGAAGCAAAAGAATTAATTCAAAAAATCTTGGACAAATATAATACCGGAATTTTGGTTGTTGCGGTCCAACTGCAAGATGTTAGTCCTCCAGAACAAGTAATTTCTGCATTCAAGGATGTTGCTTCTGCAAAAGAAGATAAAAACAGGATGGTTAATCAAGCTGAAGGGTATCGAAATGATATCATACCAAAAGCCAGAGGTGAAGCGCAGGCAGAAATTAGAGAAGCAGAGGGCTATAAAAAGGCAAGAATTGCAAGAGCCGAAGGAGACGTATCAAAATTCAATGCAGTTTTAAAAGAATACAGGAAATCTAAAGCAGTAACTGAAACAAGACTGTATTTAGAAACTGCTGAGGAGATCTTATCGAATCGGGAAAAAATAATTGTTCCGGATGGAAAAGAGGGTAGTAATTTGATTAACCTTCTTAACCTTAAAGCAAAAGAGGGGAAGTAATCATGAAAAAAATATTTACATTTATATTGCCAGTTTTATTATTGGTTGGATTTAGTTCGATTTTTATCGTTGACGAGACCAATCAAGTTGTAATACTCCAGCTTGGTAAGCCCGTAAAAACAGTTACTAAGCCAGGAATTAATTTAAAACTTCCATTTCCTTTTCAAGAAAAAATTACCTTTGATGATCGACTATTAGAGTACGATTCTCCGCCTGAGGAAATTCTGAGCAAGGATAAAAAAACCCTGATTGTTGATAACTATGTTCGATGGAAAATAGTAGATCCCTTGCAATTTCTAAAAACAGTTCAAGCTATTCCAACTGCGAAAAGCCGTATGGATGATATCGTTTATTCTGAATTAAGAAGAGAGCTAGGTACCCATGATATGGTTGAGATTATTACAGAGAATCGTGAAGAAATCATGGATGTTGTCACAAAAGCTAGCAACAAAGCTACCCTGTCCTATGGTATTAGTGTGGTAGATGTAAGAATACGACGCGTTGATTTGCCATCACAAAATGAAGAGTCTATTTATGCGCGTATGGAAGCTGAAAGGAAAAGACAGGCAAACAAATTTAGATCAGAAGGAGAAGAGGAAGCCCAAAAAATTAGAGCAGCAACAGACAGAGATAAAACAATCATCTTAGCTGATGCCTATAAAGAAGCTGAAAAAATCAGAGGTGAGGGAGACGCGAAAGCCGTTCAGATTTATGCTAGGTCTTATTCTGCTGATCCTAAATTTTATGAATTTGTTCGTACTCTTGATGCTTATAAGAAAGTTGTGGATGACAAGACCACCTTGGTGCTTCCATCAGGTTCAAAACTGTTTAAACTTTTAATGGATGGAAAATAAATTCAATAATGAAAAAAGATTTTATCCATGTAACAGATTTTGATCAGAAAGAGATTTATGAATTTTTAGATTTTGCTATTGATTTAAAAAAACGGGTGAATAATAATGATTACAAGCCTTTTTCTGGAAAATCTCTTGCGATGATTTTTGCAAAACCTTCAGCGCGAACTCGCGTATCTTTCGAGACGGGTTTTTATCGTCTGGGGGGACATGCGCTTTATCTAGGACCAAATGATATTGGTATTGGAAAAAGAGAAGCGGTTAAGGATATCGCAAGAGTTTTAAGTAGGTATAATGATATAATCATGGCACGGCTATTTGATCATAAACATATCATTGAACTAGCGCAGAATTCATCAGTACCTGTTATCAACGGCTTAACTGATTATAATCATCCCTGTCAAATAATGGCGGATATTTTGACAGTATACGAACACCTTAAAAATATTGATAATATCAAAATTGTTTATGTTGGAGATGGAAATAACATAGTTCACTCATGGCTAAGACTTGCTTCTATTATACCGTTGCATTTTACATGCTTGTGTCCTGAGGGCTATGAGCCCGACCAGGAAACAGTAAAATTAGCTAAGGAGTCATCAATTTCAACTATTGAGATTACTCATGATACAATTAATGGAGTTAATGGAGCTGATGTAATCTATACGGATGTTTGGGCTTCAATGGGACAAAAAGATGAAGCTGAATCACGATCTAAAATATTTAACAATTTTCAAGTTAATTCAAAAATGATGGAATCGACGAATAAAGACACTCTTTTTATGCACTGCTTGCCTGCAGAGAGAAAACGTGAAGTTACGGATGAAGTAATGGAGTGCTCAAATTCGATAGTTTTTGACCAAGCAGAGAATAGAATGCATGCACAAAATGCGCTAATGGTTAAGATCCTAAATAAAGCCTAGAAAAAATAAATGAGCAATCATGATTTAAAAACTGTAGCGAAAAATGTTCTTGTTGGAGAAGCTGAACAAATGATAAATGCAGCTGACCGAATTTCAGATAAGATGGAAAGGGTTTGCGAAATTATTACCAGCCATCCAGGAAAGATTGTAATTAGCGGTATGGGTAAGTCAGGGCTTATTGCTCAAAAAATTGCTGCGACCTTATGTAGTATTGGCAATAAAGCTGTTTTTCTTCATCCTGCTGAAGCTGTCCATGGAGATCTTGGTATTTATGCTCCTGGCGATCCAACTATTCTTATTTCTAAGAGTGGGGCAACGGATGAAATTGTTAGGTTAATTCCTATTTTAAAAGAATTTAATTCACCTTTAATTGGAATATTAGGGAATATGAATTCAGTTTTAACAAATGAAATGGATTTGGTATTAGATGCTTCGGTATCTAAGGAGGTTGATCCATTAGGAATCGTCCCTACTTCTAGTACAACATTGACACTCGCTATTGGAGATGCTCTAGCAGCTGTATTGATGACTCATAAAAATTTTAAAAGAGAAGATTTCGCCAAGCTTCATCCTGCAGGTGATCTCGGAAGACGTCTCAAGCTTAAAGTAAAAAATATTATGCAGCCTATTGATAAAGTTGCTGTAGTTAATAGCAATGATACTCTGCGTAGCGCTGTAATCAAAATGACCGAAAAGCCCCAAGGTGCAGCCGTGGTTTTAGGTAAGGAAAAAATACTAATGGGTATTATCACTGAAGGTGATTTACGACGATCATTAGCTCAAAACACTGATATAGATAATAGTAAAATCGATGAGGTAATGTCGCGTGAGCCTATTGCAATCAAGCTTGACTCTTCTTTATCAGAAGTTATCTCTTTAATGGAGAATAGAGAATCGCAAATTTCTGTATTGCCAGTTGTGGATAAATCTAATACCTGCCTTGGTCTTATAAGAATCCATGATATCTACCAAACGCAATTACTTTAAATTATTTATAAGACTCCCATCTTACTTCAAACGTCCTATAGGATATATTTTCATTACTAGTGGGTATTACTAATTTAAATTCGCTAATCGATCCAGGGTCTAGAGAGGTTTTAGCTTTGATTCCTGTGTAGTACTTAGTGTTTTGACCAGAAATAAAAACCGAGTCTTGATATATAAGCTGAGTTGTGGGAGACCATAAGTTTGCAATAACCCTAACAAAATCCGCTCGCTTTGTACCGACGTTTTTAATTGTACCTACTATTTCTTCACGATCAGGGTAAATATCTACGAATGGCTCATTGATCAATTCAACCTTAGCTGCTGGAGGTAGATCTTCACCTATATCAATAATCTTATCTTTTTCAATTGCAAGTTGCCCAATGCTAGTTTGAACCACTATCCCAAGATCATCCTCTTCAATAATCTCCCCATTTACTATAGTTCCATTTTGAAGCTCAATTCGATGTCTTAATTGAGGTATTTTGATTAGATTTAGTAGTTCTTCATTGATATTTGGCATTGCCCCTTTTCCTTCTTCGTAGACAGAAATAATCTTTTTTAAAGAGTCCACTTGTTGGCGCAGCATATCAATGCTTGATTTTATTTCAAAGAATGGTTCCCCTGAATCAAGTTTTTCAACAACTTTATTTTCAGGGTCTCTAATTGGCGGAAGAGGTTTGTTTGTCATTGATGAGTCAAATTCTTCTATGATCTCAACCTGGTTTATTGTATCAATGGAGGCTGGTATTTCAATAGTTGAATTTTGAAACGTATCAATAAAAGTAGAATCAGACTCTTGTATAACAATATCTAATGAATCTTTTGAATCAATTACCGTAGAGTCTATTTCTTGAGAAAATATTGTCCCAGCAAGAAGAAGATAAGTAAATAAAAACTTAGTCATTTAAAACAGATGCCTGTTTATGAGCTTCAAATGTTCTTCTATGTATTTCTTGTTCAAATAAAGCATAAGCTCCAAGATTCTTTACAGTTTGAATAATTGCAGCATGTAATTTGTATTGATTATAATCCGATAAAATTGGCATTAAGGATGGAATGACGGATTGATCACTAATATCAGCTAATTTTTCTATAGCTTTAATTCTAATTTCTAGAGGATAGCCATCATTTTTTGCTATCTCAATTACAGCTTTTCTTATTTGAGGGTCATCAAACTCTCCAAGAGCTTCTAGAAGGGTATTCAAAATATTATAATATTGATCTTTGCCTGTTCGGTAGGTCTGCAAAAGCGCTAAAACTAAATTTTCTTCTTTTACCCCTCTCATTGTATTAAGAGCAAAATCTCTCACTTCCAGATTGGTTTCTGGGTCACCTAAAAGCTCAGCAAATGCACCTGCTACCTGAGAAGGATCTTTTTTCCCTAAGATCTCTAGTGCTCTATTACGAATTCCTAACTTCACAAATGGATCTCTAGAGATTTGCGTTAAAATAGGTACGACTTCATCAGTCCCCAATGCACCTAATGTTTCAGTTAAAAGTTTTTCAGTTCGATTAAAATTACTTCTACTCACCTCATAAAGGTCAAGAAGGGCCATGACTTGATCTTTGGTGCGAACTTTATTTAGATTTTTTACTAAAGAAAGCTCGAGCTCATTTGTTTTTTCCTCAACCTTATTCATAGCGCTAATCATAGCATCTGCGGCTCTAGGATCATCTCTAAATTGTGCCAATAATTCTATAGAGCCAATCATAAACGTAACATCAAGAGCCGCTGCATCCCCAACAGCTTCCGATAATGCATTTAATGCTGTGGGGTGTTGGGTTTCCGCTAATGCTACGCCCGCAGCCATTCTTACGTCATAAGGTTGATTAGTGTCATTATAGATTGCAATCATTTCTTCAAGGGCTTGCAGTTTTCCCTCACTAAAGGCAGTACTTAAATTCTCAATCAACTCATAAGAAATATCATCGTTAGACTTTTTTGTAGGAAGAAACCTTTTAATCGCTGAGCAGCCATCAAAGAAAAACAATGTAAATAAAAAGATAATGATCAGTTTACTTTTTTTCATCATTACCCCAATAATTTAGATTTAAATCTTGTCCATCATATATTGCATAAGAGAAAAAACTTAGCCAGTCACCAAGTATAACAAGTTTTCCTGGATTCATTATTAATTCATTTGCTTGATGATAATGACCAGAAATAAAATAATCACATCCATCATCAATAAATGGCTTTGCTTGGATTTTCATTTCATCTAAGATTCGTTGATTATATTGATCACTATGCTCATAATGTTTACCCTTTTTAGATACCCAACTACCAAAGACATACCCTATTCTAGGATGGAGCGATCTGTAAAACCAAATAAATAAACGCGAACGAATAACTCTTCTCAATAGCCTATAGCTCCTATCCCATGATAGAAACCCATCTCCATGTGTGATATAAAATGTTTTTTCTCCAATTTTCATTTTTACATCATTACTATAAACTTTATCAAACAAAGTATCATGTATAAAATCCATAACCCAAAAGTCGTGATTTCCTAATACGTAGTGAACTTTGACTCCGGATTCTCTCAGCTTTAAAATTTGATAATAAAAAGGAGCATAAACTTTTGGTATTACATCTTTGTATTCAAAGTAAAAGTCAAACAAGTCTCCGTTGATTATAAGAGTGCCTCCTGTTTGTTTGACGTGATCAAGAAAGCTAAATAAGACTTTTTGTCTATTTACCTCAGATTCTGTTCTTTTTAACATCAAATGAATGTCGGATATAAAATATACTGGTAAATCCATACGTGTAAACTAATATTTTCCTTAGAGGACAGTCAATCATCAAAGAATAATAATATTTTGTAAATTATTTGCAATATTTCTGTATATCCTCGAAGTTCAGGGAACAAAAAATCTATATTTAGATTTACTATAATAATGAAAAGATTTCTATTTACTATTGTTTTTGCTATGAGCTGCTCTTTATATGCCCAATCTTTTGGTCAAAATAAAGTACAGTATAGAGAGTTTGACTGGAATTTTATTTCTTCAGCAAATTTTGATGTTTATTATTATGGAGATGAAGTCGAACTTGCAACCTTTACAATGAAAGCAGCAAATGAAGCTTATGAGCAAATAGGGAAACATTTACGATGGAACTTAAAAAAACGAGTTCCAATAATTGTATACCACTCACATAATGAATTTCAACAGAATAATGCTGTTGGTGTATATATGCAGGAGGGTATTGGTGGTGTAACTGAGCTATTTAAGAATCGCGTTGTCATTCCTTTTGAAGGAGATTATAAAGCATTTCGTCACGTTATTCACCATGAGCTTGTCCATGCAATGATTAATGATCTTATTTATGGAGGAAGAATGCAAAATGTTGCTAGTGGGCAAGTAACATGGAGTATGCCATTATGGGCAAACGAAGGATTAGCAGAATACCTTTCTTCAAATTGGGATACTGAAGCAGATATGATTATTCGGGATCTAGCAATAAATGAGCGCATTCCCACCATCAAAGAATTAGAATATTTCTTAGCCTATAAAGGGGGACAATCAGTTTGGAGGTTTATCGCTAAAAAATATGGCCGTGAAAAGATTGGTGAAGTTTTTCAATCTATGAAAAGATTGCGTAGCGCAGAAAAAGGATTTGAGAGTGCGATCGGAATGGATTTTGAAGAATTAACTGAGCAGTGGCATAAGTATATCAAAAAAGAATTTTACCCAGATGTAGCTGGTAGGGATGAGGTCAATGATATTGCAAAAAGACTTACAGATCACAAAAAGGAAAAAAATGTATACAATGTTTCACCATCAATCTCTCCAGATGGAGGTCAAATTGCATTTCTTACAAATAATTTAAGTTATTTTGATATTGATTTAATTGACGCTGTATCAGGTAAAAAAATAAAAAAATTAATCAAAGGAAGCAGATCATTAGATTTTGAAGAATTGAAATTTTTACAACCGGGCATTAGCTGGTCTCCTGATAGCAAACAAATTGTATTTGCAGCTAAATCTGGCTCTAGCGATGCTTTATATTTAGTTAATGTAGATTCTGGCGATAAAGAAAAAATTCCTTTTGAACTTGATGGCGTTTTTAGCGCATCATGGAGCCCTTCAGGAAATAAACTTGCTTTCATTGGTTATGAAAATGGTGCCAGCGATATTTATATATACGATCTTCAAACCAAACAACATTTCAATCTAACTAATGATATCTATTCTGATTCTGAGCCTAGTTGGAGCTCTGATGAAAGTCGCATAGCTTTTGTTTCAGATAGAGGAAAAAGTATTAAACGTAAGAATACGAATTCCGGGGACATGCTATCAATCGATTATGAAAATAAAAATATCTATGTCATTGATGTTAATACAAAAAATATCAATCAGATAACAAATTCAAATTTTGATGAAAACTATCCTGTATTTTCAAACACTAAAGATGCGCTATTTTATACTGCTGACTCTTCCGGCACTTGGAATCTTTTCCGCTATGATTTTAATAGCAAACAATCAGCAGTTGTCACAAACCTTCTAACCGGTATTTTTCAATTGAGTTTAAATAAATACGATGATACAATGGTCTTTTCAGGATATTCTAGCAGGGGATGGGATCTATACAGATTAAATAATCCTCTTGATTTAGAAAAAGCTGAAATAAAACCAACAAATTATTATAAAAATAAAAATACTGATAAAATAGAAGAGTTAGCAGATTTGCGAAAAGATAAATGGAGAGGAAGCGACTCTAATCAATCAGATTATTCTAGGCATATTTTTGCGTTAGAATATGAAACCTATAATAATAAGACTGTTCAAAATCAAACCACTAATAGAACTACCCCATCTCAAACAGAAACTGGCGATTACATACCGCAAGCATATAAAACTCAATTTAGCCTTGACGTTGCTCAAGGCCAATATGGCTACAATAATGTTTTTGGCCATCAAGGTTTATTAATTTTTTACTTTAGCGATCTTATGGGCGATCATCAAATTTCACTTGCTCTTGAATCACAAATTTCTCTCTCAAATAGCGATTATTATTTGAATTACGCTTATTTGAAGAATAGGACCAATTATTATTTTACTTTGTTTCATCAGGCTGATTTCTTTTTGACAGGTGGCTATTACAACCAATATGGATACCCTGTTGATTTAACAGCAAGAATGAGGCATTATGGTATATCGGGAATTGCATCTAGACCTTTAAATAAATTTAATCGAATAGATTTTGGTGTTGTAATGCATAATCTAGATTATAAGCTTTTTGCAATTGATCCTTACGAAACTAGCAATACTGTTGTCAGTAGCGATGGGTTTGTTGCTCTTAACCCAACACTAAGCTATGTTTTTGATAATTCGGTTTTTGGTTTTTTGGGTCCAATCGATGGATTTAGACAGAATACCACCTTTGAGCTTAGTCCAGCAATGGGCAAAAAAGGAATTTCCTTTCAAAAATTAAAGATTGATTTACGTAAGTATTTTATGTTGAATAGATATTATTCTTTTGCCGGTCGATTATTTTTTGGAAATAGTACAGGAAAAAATCCTCAGAAATATTTCCTTGGAGGTATGCAAAATTGGCTTTGGGGAACAGGCACTACTAATGGCGTAGATGATGGATTGACACAAGAATGGCGTTGGAGAAATGTAATATTAGATAGTCAAAATGAGTCTTTATTACAAGATATTTACTTTTCAGAATTTGCTTACCCTTTAAGAGGGGCACGTTTTTCTGAGAGAGTTGGAAAAAATGTAATTTTAACTAATTTAGAATTTAGATTTCCTTTAATTCAATATTTACAGATAGGTTTTCCATTTCCAATGACTATTGGAAATATTTTGGGTCATATATTTATGGATGTAGGAGCAGCGTGGGATGATTCGCGTGAATTTACAAACTATTCTCTTCTTCAATCAAAGTATGGAAACAATTTATCAAATGATTTTTCACCATGGGTACGTACGATTGGATATGGAATCAAAATTCCCATCTTTTTGCCTTGGAGAATTGAGGCAGCATACGATTGGACTGAATCGGGTCTATCTAAACCTCAATGGTATGTTTCTTTAGGATATGATTGGTAGTTTTATTGATTTAATTCTATTTACCTTCCTTATAACAAAACAAATTCTCTCACAATAATATGGTAAATAAATCTAAAACCGTATATCTATGCTCTGCTTGTGGCCAGGACTTTCCAAAATGGAATGGTCAATGCCCTTCTTGTCAAGAATGGGGAACATTAAGTGAGTACAAAGTTTCAAAAAAACAAAAAAAGAATCTTAATGGAAAGAAAAAGGATACCCATTTACTTGAAGATATTCTACATAAAGACGAAGCGCAGAGGATATCAACTGGCATAGAAGAAGTGGATCGCGTTCTAGGTGGAGGAGTGTTGAGCGGTTCAATGATTTTATTGGGAGGTAGTCCTGGAATTGGAAAATCTACACTTGCACTTCAAATATTATCTCCATTTAATCAAAATGTCCTGTACGCTTCTGCAGAAGAAAGTGAAGACCAAATTGCCCTAAGAGCTAAGCGTCTTAAAGTTCTTTCATCTAATATACATTTATCTTCAGAAAATCGAATTGATGAAATATTAAATCATGTAACTTTATTAAAACCTGAGCTTTTGATAATTGATTCAATTCAAACTATTTTTAGCGAAAACATAGATCCGCTTCCAGGGTCTGTATCACAAATCAGAGAGTGTGGACAAAAATTGCTACAATTAGCTAAGGATGAAAAGATTGCAATCTTAGTTATTGGCCATGTAACAAAGGAAGGCGTTATTGCTGGACCAAAAATGTTGGAGCATATGGTTGATACTGTTTTGTACTTAGAAGGCGATGAGCGCCACGATCATAGAATACTGCGATCTGTAAAAAATCGATTTGGGACGACCAACGAAGTTGGGATTTTTCAGATGACAACTAATGGATTAGATGAGGTAAAGAATCCTTCTGAATTATTTTTAGCTGAACGAAGAATTGATATTACTGGCTCAACAATATTTCCTTCTCTAGAAGGAACTCGACCCATTTTAGTTGAGATCCAATCGCTTGTTTCTACTGCTAATTTTAGCGCACCCCAACGCAATGTCAACGGCTTTGATTTTAAAAGACTTTCGATGCTTTTGGCGGTTCTTGAAAAAAGAATGGGTTATAAAATGGGCATGAAAGATGTTTTTGTAAATCTGGTTGGCGGATTGAAAATCAATGACCCGGCTGCAGATTTATCTGTAATCTCTGCGCTTGCATCTAGCGAAAAGGACCAATTAATTAAAGATTCTGTTATTTTGATTGGCGAAGTTGGACTTGGCGGGGAAATAAGATCAGTTACAAGGTTAGAAGATAGATTGAATGAATCAATAGCGCTTGGATTTACTGAAGTTGTTGCCCCTAAAACAAGCGTAAATCGGTTAAAGCAAACACCTAAAGGAATTAAATTGCATTCTGTATCCCATGTTGTTGAAGCATTTAATATTATTTTTAAATGAATTTTAATCTAGTATCTAGGGATGCTGTCACCTCTGCTCGCTCGGCTGAAATTAGCACCTACCATAGCACTTTCAAGACCCCAGTATTTATGCCTATTGGAACTGCTGGTGCGGTTAAAACAATCGATCCTAAATTTTTAATCGAATTAGATATTGGTATGATTTTAGGTAATACATATCATCTTTATATAAGGCCGGGTCATGATCTTATTCATTCTGCTGGTGGCCTTCATTCATTTATGGGCTGGGATAAAAGTATTTTAACTGATAGTGGAGGATTTCAAGTATTTTCATTAGCCAAGCTCAATAATATTTCTGATGATGGTGTCGAATTTCAATCTCATCTTGATGGTACTTCTCATTTTCTTTCCCCAGAATTTTCAATGGAGATTCAGCGTCATCTTGGATCAGATATAATAATGGCTTTTGATGAATGCCCAGCAGCTGATGTTAATAAATCAATTATTTCTAAATCGGTAGATAGGACTTATAAATGGACTGAAAAATGTTATGAATATCTAAAAAATAATGATCCTTTATATCCTTGGAATCAAACCTTATTTCCCATTATTCAGGGTGGAACTTTCTCTAGCCTCCGAAAGAAAAGCGCTGATTTGCTGATCCCATTTGCGGAGTGTGGTGTTGCAATTGGGGGGCTTGCGGTTGGAGAGGATAAATCAGCGATGTTTGATATCATTGCTTTGATGGATGAATTATTGCCGAAAGATCAACCTAGATATCTTATGGGCGTTGGTCGCCCTACAGATTTGATTCGTTCAATTCAACTTGGCGTAGATATGTTCGATTGTGTTCTGCCTACTAGAAACGCAAGGAATGGTCAGTTATTTACTAGTAATGGAATTATTAATATTGGAAATAGCAAATACATCAAATCATTTGACCCGCTTGATGAGAATTGCCAATGCTATACTTGCTTAAATTTTTCAAAATCCTACATAAGGCATTTGTTTAATATTAAGGAAATATTAGGGCTACGTCTTGCAACTATTCATAACTTATCTTATTATAATGATTTAATGATAACCGCACGGGAAAAAATTAAGTCTGGAGAATTTAATAATTGGTCAAAATTATATTTAAAATCAATGGCAAATCATGAAGGCATGTAAAATAACTTTATTTATTTTATTAACTCATGCCTTATATGCGCAGTTGAGTATTAGCTACATACGTTTTTATGCAAACGATAAAGATTTTATATCTGATATAAGATTGTTGGCAACTCATCGATTTAACCATTCCCATTTGCAGGTATTTTATGATGAAAATAAAACTCCACTATTAAAAGAATGGCTAGATGAGAAGGGAGACGTTCTTAAACGTGAATACCTTGAATATAAAGGAAAAAATTTAGTTAGAACGTATTACCTTAATGATAGCCAAAGTCCAGATAGCGTTAGATATTTTGGAAAAGATGAACCATGGTCGCAAGAGTTTAGAAAGGTGCTTAATCATCAAAATAAAAGCTATTATGATAGACAAGAAACTTTGTTCGTATTAAATCAATCAAATCAATTTGATACTATGCGCTTTATCAATGTCCAAGGAAATCCCTATGGAGAGATAGAATTTATTTATAATCATCTTGGCTTTTTAGTGGGAGAAGTATGGAGATTGCTGCCGAAAAAAATAATAGTACGTAAATATGCTTATTCAACAGACATTTTAACAGGAAGAAAAGAAATTAGAGAATTCAATCAAAATGCTGAGCAAATAAGCTATATGGTATTATCGCAACCCCCAGCTGAGTCTCTATACAAAACTATCCCCCCTAGAGCTGGAAATAATCTTGATGAAATTTCTATCTTACTTGAAGATATACGCCAAAAAGACTTAAAAATACCATTTGACGTTTTTATACCAAAAACAGATCATGATTTAATGGTGCTTACAAATGGAGATAGTTTAATGGTCGAAATTGTAGATATGCAAAGACAGCAAATTATTTTTAGTATTGCTGGTGAAGAGGGAAAACTGACCATGCCTAAATATAGAGTTAGGGCAATAGTCTCAAAGTATGGAGAACCTATATACCCCTAGACTTGCTTTCAGTAGATATCAAAGAGTAAATTGATTAGGACCACATGACCAACATTAAACCAAATCGATCGATCTTAATTATTGTGTTTTCGTTAAATGTATTATTTTTACGCGCACAATCCTACCCTCCTCCTACTGATTTAATTTCAGTACCATCAGCAGCTACGCTTCAGAGGGGAAGCTATTCATTGCAAATGCATATTCAGAAAGAAGGCGGCTTAACAAGTTCAATCAGTGTTGGGCTTACCGATAGATTTCAGCTTGGCCTATCTTTTGGCTCATCAAACCTTATAGGGGATGATAGCCTAGTAATGCACCCCAAGCCCGAAACAAATCTAAAATATTTACTGATTGATGAAACAGAAACATTACCAGGAATTTCAATCGGTATTAACACACAAGGCCATGGAAAATTTAATTCTCAAGATTCATTAATGAGATATGATATAAAAGCAATGGGCCTTTATGCTGCTAGTAGTAAAAACTGGATAACCCCCCTAGGTAACCTTGGATTACATTTTGGATCAAATTATAATTTTGTTGAGACCAATGATGGAGATAGTGATATAAATTATTTTGTTGGGTTTGATATGGAGTTTAACCCAGAGCTATCTATCTTGATGGAGTACAATGCAGCTCTTAATGAAAATGAAATGACGGCAAAGACACTAGCAATTAATAGAGGTGGATATTTAAATGCGGCTATACGTTGGACCTTTGTCGAAAGACTTCATATAGAAATAGATTTTAATAATCTTTTATTTGATGAAAATAAAGTTGATTACTTTAATCGTGAACTAAAGATTACATATATCGAATATTTTTAATGAAATCGATTTTTTCCCTTTTTTTCTTTACAATTCACTTTTTATTTTCGCAATCTGATCTTGAAAATGCTTTAAATGCCTATACTTTTCGAAGTAAGGGAAGTTTAAAAAATATAGCAATGCCCATGCATATTAATTCTGCAATAGCATTTTATAATTCCGCCCTAAGCAAAGAGAGCTCCCCTGAAGCAGCTATAGGAATTTTGAAAAGTTATTATTTCAAAGGTAAATATGTTCTAAATGATATTGATGAGAAGAAAGTTATTTTTGATAAGGCAGTTAAGCTGGGCGTTGGTTTCATAGATCAATTTCCCAATAATGCAGGAATAAGATATTGGTATTTAACCAACCTTGGAAGTTGGGCAGAAGTATTTGGTATAATTGCTGCAGCAAGAGGAGGTTTTGCAGATATCATGAAAATTAATTCCGAAAAAATAATAGAACTAGATCCGGATTATAAAGATGGGGGTGGATATTTTATGCTAGGAGTTGTTCATTTAAGAACACCGTATGTCCCATTCCTTTTATCTTGGCCTGATAAAGATGAAGCTGAGAGATTACTAAAAATTGCCGTTAATAAAGGCGAACAAACATTGGTTCAGAGAGTTTACTATGCGAAGGCGCTCTACCAGAATGATAGACAATTATCGGCAGAAAAAATCCTCACTGAAGTATCAAATGCAACCCCCTCAAAAGATAATCAAGTAGAGGATTGGGATCAAATTATTGAAGCAAAGCAATTACTAACAAAAATAAAAAACTAGGCCAATGTCAAGTCTTGAAGAAAAAAAACTATCATCAAAAAAAATTTTTCAGGGGAAATTGATTAATTTATTTTTGGATCATGTTAAACTTCCAAATGGAGAAACAAGCACTCGCGAATGGGTTGATCATCCAGGCGCAGTATGTATTATTCCAATCTTACCATCAGGGGAGATTTGTTTAATTAGGCAATATAGGTATGGACCAAGGCAAGAGTTTATTGAAATTCCAGCAGGAAAAATTGACAAAGGAGAGAAGCCGCTAGATTGCGCAAGAAGAGAATTATCTGAAGAAATAGGGTACGCAGCAAAAAAACTTACTTTTTTGACAAAAATTTACCCAGCTATAGGTTTTTCAAATGAAATGATGTGGATGTACCTTGGTGAGAATCTCAATAAAACAGAAAGAAATTTAGATCAAGATGAATTCTTAGAATTGGTTCCTGTAACAATTCAGCAAGCCTTTGATTGGGTTAAATCTGGAAGGATATCTGATGTAAAAACAATTATTGGTATTTTATGGGTCCATCAATTGATGAATGGTATTAAATGAGTATTGTTAGTCAAAAAATAAAGAAAAAAGCGAATGAGCTTGGTTTTCAAAAAGTTGGAATAACAAAGGTTGAGTCAGCAATTGATAATAAATACAATCTTGATAAATGGATATCAAAAGGTTTCCATGCCTCTATGCATTGGATTGAAAATAGAAAAGAAGAACGTGCAAATATTTTCAATTACTTCCCAGATGCTGTTTCATTGATATCAGTAGGGATGAATTATTTTTCCGGCACTACCCAGGATGACATAAAATCTAAATATAAATTTAGTAACTATGCATGGGGAGAAGATTACCACAGTCTTATAAAAGATCGATTGAAAATATTACTAGAATGGATAGAAAGCACATCAGAAGAAATAAAGGGAGTGGCTTGTGTTGATACTTCACCGATCATGGAAAAAGTATGGGCGCAAAAAGCTGGATTGGGTTGGCAAGGTAAACATACAAACCTTATTTCACGTGATTATGGAAGCTGGCTTTTCCTTGGTGAAATAATTCTAAATACACCTTTAGAGTATGACGCGCCTTTTGCTGAGGATCTATGTGGCTCATGTACGGCCTGTATTGATGCATGTCCTACCGATGCAATCACCAGCTATCAGCTTGATTCTAATAAATGTATTTCATATCGTACGATTGAACATAGAGGTGACTTTAATGAAAATGAGAAAGACCTTGATGGCTGGATATACGGTTGCGATGTTTGCCAAGAAGTTTGCCCTTGGAATAATAAATTCAGTAAGATATCGCATGAAGAATCATTTTTCCCTAAAACTGAAATCTTAGATTGGACTGAAAAGGAATGGTTGGGCTTAGATGATAAAACCTTTAAAAGACTATTTAAGGGCTCTGCAGTAAAAAGAACAAAATTTTCAGGCTTACAAAGAAACATAAAACAAAATTCATCTTAACTAGGAGTTTATTATGAAGATCGGAGTCTTATTATCTGGTTGCGGTGTCAATGATGGTTCAGAAATACATGAAACAGTTATCACGATGTTAGCTTTAGATAGAGCTGATGTAGAAACGCACCTAATGGCACCAAATATAGATCAAATGCATGTAATCAATCATTATACAGGTCAAGAAATGGATGAATTTAGGAATGTACTTGTTGAGTCAGCGAGGATAGCAAGAGGCGATATTAAAGATATGGCAGAAGTAACGGGTGGCGATTTAGATGCCTTGATTATTCCTGGAGGATTTGGTGTAG
>Ga0208407_1000272_pt1 | contig 24573 bp, 17 predicted proteins | sample ETNtaG_9_FD_185775 | JGI IMG/M metagenome (GOLD analysis project Ga0208407, IMG submission 185775) | Marine microbial and viral communities from oxygen minimum zone, Eastern Pacific Ocean - ETNP201406SV69 (SPAdes) (version 2) | ecosystem: Environmental > Aquatic > Marine > Oceanic ...
GACGCCATTGAAAGCCTGCTGGAAGTACTTTGCAAACTCAGTTGAATCGACGCTTGGTGCAATCTCATCCACCCTTGGCAGTGGATGCATGATAATCATGCCATCCTTAGCACCTGTAAGATTGGATACCTCGATTCTGTAAATCCCCGCGACCTTCGCATACTCTTCCTCATCCGGGAATCTTTCCTTCTGGATTCTTGTCATGTATACTACATCTGCACTGGGAATTTGGTCATTCATCAACTCTGTCTCAGTGACATCTGCCCCATGGGATTTCAAGTCAGAGACTATCTCCATTGGCATCTTCAAGGAGGGCGGAGAGACAAGTGTGAGGCTAGCACCGAATCTCACGAGGGCGTGAGAAAGGCTGTGCACCGTCCTCCCATACCTAAGATCACCAACCAGAACCACGTTCAAACCGTCTAGCTTTCCATGAGCCTGTCGAATCGTGAATAGGTCCAGCATCGTCTGAGTGGGATGATTCCCAGCTCCGTCACCCGCATTAAGAATCGGAATCTCAACTGCATCCGCACTATATTGCGCCGCTCCCTGTCTCGGATGCCTGATTGCTGCAATGTCAGCATAACCGTCGATCATCTGCATCGTATCATACAGAGTTTCTCCCTTGGAGACGGAAGTTCCTACCGAGCTGAAGTTTAGGACCGAGCCACCAAGCCTCTTCATTGCAGTCTCGAACGACATCCTTGTCCTGGTCGAGTTTTCGAAAAACATGTTGGCTAAGACCTTGCCTTGCAGAAGAGGAAGGAGAGCCTCCCCTTTCGCCACGGGAACTAGCCTCTCTGCATCGTCGAGTATAGCAACGATATCGTCATTGGTCAGGTCATCCATTGTGACTAGGTTGCCCATGGCTCTCTGACTCTCGCGTATGCGCATCTCTCATATGCCTTGTCATTGCTAGATTTCATCGATTTTAACAAACCGACGTCTTGATGAGTGACACTCTACCCCCTAAGTTGCGATGATAATCAGTCGAACCCCGCTCAGAGTGTCCTTCTGTGGGGGCGGGACGGATATCGACGAGTTCTCGTTGGCGGAGCCATCCGGCGGCCGTGTCATCTCCACTGCTATCAACAAATATGTGTACGTCACGATTAATCGTAGATTCGATGACAGGATTAGAATCTCATATTCTTCTATGGAGGATGTTGACTCTTTGTCCGAGATTCAGCATGGCCTAGTCAGGGAAGCTTTGCGACTAACTGGAATAGAATCTGGTGTTGAGATTACCACAATCGCCGATATACCCGGACGAGGGACAGGACTCGGGTCTTCTTCATCAGTCACTGTCGGACTTCTGAATGCGATGCACTCATTCCAGGGTAGGAAACCATCGAAGGAGCAACTAGCTGAAGAGGCATGCAAGATAGAGATAGAAATAATGGGCGCTCCAATTGGTCGACAGGATCAGTATGCAGCCTCCTTTGGTGGAATCAACTCAATTAGATTCGGAGAAGGAGGGGTCTATGTAGAGCCGATAGAAATCGAGAATGATTTGGTTTCCAGAATCTCCAGAAATTTCACACTTGTTTACACTGGTATGACTAGGAGTGCTAGCAAAGTCCTATCGCAGGAATCGGAAGACGAGAAAGACAAGAGTAGCCGAATGAGGATGATTAGGGAACATGCAGACGAGGCAGCATTGATGTTCCAAAATGGAGATTTAGACTCAATTGGCGAGCTTCTGAATCAAACTTGGAATGCTAAGCGAGGAATCTCATCGATGATCACGAATCCTTCTATCGATGAACTATATGGGAAAGTAATGTCTTCAGGGGCAAAGGGGGCCAAGTTGTTAGGAGCAGGAAATGGAGGTTTCTTCCTAGTCTACGGCGATGGTAGTTTTAGGGAGAATCTGCATGGTGATCTTGGTTCGAACTGTCGCATGTTCCCTCTGGAGATGGATTTCTCCGGTTCCATCATTATTCATGGAAACTAATTGTGGTGAACCAATGTCCTACGGAATTAGAAATCACAGTATTGCCCCAATTGTCATTGCCTCAATACTCATTGTCTTGCTGCCACTTCAAGAATCAACCCAGAATCTGGGTGAAGATGTCACAGTTACTCACAACTCAGATTCTGAAGCAGATTCACCAATCTGGGGTCAATCCTTCCTCAACTTCACCAGCACCATATCTCCAAGCTCACAAGTCAATGCAACATGGTTTGCCGATGTGACAGTCTCCGAGAGTTATGGCACTGACTTACTGGATAACAGATCCATGGGGCTGATGAGGCAAATTGACACCCAACTAGGCAACTCAGATGGCTGGGTTGATTCGACCGAGTCCCAGCAATTCTCAGAGCTTGTCGCTTCCTCACGGACCTGGGTCGACTCTTTCTCAGGGGGTTGCTGCAGTTTCGACTACAATCCAATGGTTGTTGTCGGCCAGACTGAAATTGTCGTCCTCCCTCCCGAAACTGGACCCGTGAATCGAACCAATGGAAGTTGGAGCTGGACCGAGTCGGCAACCATTTCCGGAACATCGGATGGGAGGACTCTGAGGCTAATCGACATCCCAAGAGCAGGCGCAATTGTAGAGGAAGTGCCCCTTGAGATACATCTTCCCGACGATTGGGAATTTAGGTACAGCCCGATGTCAGAAGTGATTTCGGGCAGTCCCGGCACGTTCACTGTCAATCGCTCACAGGCCCCCGTTGCCTACGACATCAGGATAACGATCGCCCAAAATATGCCCCCAATTATCTCCGCTTCTAGATCGCCCCTTACTTCTTCCACAATTCCCCTGGGCTCGTCCACATTTTTCTCTGCGTCTTGTACTGACAGTCCGCTAGACTCGCCTGAGATTCAGTGGACGGTTAGCAGCTCAGGGCAGGTAATTAGTATGCACAACAACTCCTGGTTCGAAGTCGTACCAGATGAGATCGGGTTCTCCCACGGAGAAGTGATGAGTGTAAATGCCACCTGCATCGACTTCCACGGAGAATCATCGATTTGGCATGATAACCCGACTATTGACGGATTGATTCCAGAATGGTTTGGGACTATGGTCGTGGGGGACTCCACAGCCTATCCACTAGACCCCTCAAACTCCACCCCAATAATGGCTCCAGCTGGAAGTACAATCCGCTTCGATGTCAATGGATCAGACGACTCCCAACTCCCAGTACTACTGGAACTATACACAAACATCTCAGAAGGATGGAGGCAGTCGGGATTATCCGAACAAACCTTCGAGTTCACTGTCAATCAGGGAGCGGGAGTCAATGGTGCTGACATGGACCTCTACCAAAGACACCTGGAGAGAGGTCCAACAATGATTAGCGTGGCTCTGCTGGTTTCCGATGATGCTGGAAACACCGCCATAGGTGAATGGACCATCAAGGTGATCGACTCAAATCCACCAACGGTAATCCCCAGACTGTTTTCAAACGGCGCCGAGATTGAGTCGGGGGACGATGTCCATGAGAATGACGAATTGCTGCTAAACCTGTCACATTCTTTCGATGACCTGGATTCCATAGCCAACGTTTCTTGGTCAATCTGGATAGCTGGGGAAGAAATAACATGGGATGACCAGAACTGGTCAGTATCGGACACTATCTACCTGCCCCTATTGACACAGGGAAATCATGAAATTGTCGTCAGGGCAATCGATTCCAAGGGCAACATCAGGGAGGAGGCTATTCCGATCACCGTCCAACCAAGAAGCGGTGCTCACATCAATGTGGTAGAGGCGACCCTTTCAGAAGACTCCAAGGTCGGAGGTACGGCAATTCTGACGGTCATTGTTGAGAATCAAGGATCAGACCTAGCATTCGCCAGAGTTTGCCTTTCGGATATTTGTGGGAGATGGACTGAGCAACCATTCGCCGCTTCGTTGGAAAACGGACCCGGGCAGGGTGTGCTGCAATTCCAATTCGAAATGGAAAACGAAAGCCTGGATGGCTTGTATCTGAATTGGGACAGTGCATCTGCAGGAACCAATGGGATGATTGATCTTGAAGTGGAGTACAATTCAGAAGAAGACAACTCCGGTATTCTACTACTGGTCCTGTCTAGCATCATTCTTTGCACCTTCCTGATTCTAAAAAAGGCACGAGAAGAAGGTTGAGAATTTCCAACTCAACCTATGTCCATGGAACCGCATACATATTGACCCCCTCTGCCGGTAGTAGTCCATGGTGATGCTTCCAGACTACCCGGTGCGCGTAGTTGCCAAACATCGCGAAAGGGTAGATAGGGCGGCCCTAGTATGCCAACTCTCGCTAATCCTACTTGGGGCCTGGTGGATATTTTCCTCATTTGGGTCAGAAACCACTTCTCTGGGAAGGATAGGTCCGGCGGTAATCCTCTTTTCATCAGCCCTGATGCTTCCAGATCTTGTGGAATTCGGACCAATCCAAAGAACCAGAGTCTCAACCGCATGCTGCATTGCATGGCCACCACTACTTGCATTTGCCGAGATAAATAGGAATGAAGCTGAGAATATTGCGCCAGTCATAATCCTCTTCATCGCCTCTGCAGCACTCTTCTCATCTTCGAGGCACATACTCCGATCAAATGTAAATTCGAGAAGGTGGAGGGGCCTAATGACAACTTCCGGCTTTGGACTGGCTATTCCGATAGTACTAACGAGCCCGAACCTCGAGTCATTCCTAATCATCGGAATTCCGGGAATGCTAACCACAATCCCCGCACTACTAGCAAAGGACGGCCTCGAGGAGCAGAGGAATCTCTTCTCAGAACGGTTGAAAACCGCCGAGAGCAGGATCTTGGAGTTGCAATCTGGGAACAGCCTATTGCAACAGCCAAACTCCCTGTTGAAGACTGCTAGGGAAGAGGGATGGAAGAATCCCGACAAGGGAATCCATCTTATTTCCGAAGCCGAGAGGGAAGCTGACCGGATCATATCTTTCCTATCCGACATTGAAGAGGTAAAGGAACAGTCGCTCGCTTCGGTGGAACGAGCAGAAGCGATAACCGGGGCTCAAGGTAGGGCTAGGTCGATTTTCGACAGTGCCCTCTCAGAGCTCGATAATGGATCTCTCAGGATGGCTGAGAACAAGCTCAGAGAAGCCAAATCAATGGCCGAGAAGATAGAGGCTCACTGGCAAGAAGCGAAAGACGCAATTGAGGAGGCGGAGAAGGCGGTCTCTTCAGGGGAAGGCCACTTGGTTAGGGGGCTAATGTCCACCCTCGAGGAAGCGAAGAAGGCAATGAAAGATGAGAAACCAGGTTATGCACTAGCGATAGTCTCAGAGATCCCCTCGCAGATGGGTGACGTCGAAGGACTGATGGAACGTGCCAAAAAGTCACTCGACGATGCCGAGAGCGAGATCTCCTCATCTGATTCGGACTCCGTTGGCGAACTCATCCAGAGGCTGGCCGAGGCAAGGGAAGCCCTTGACGGAGGCAACCCATCTCTCGCAATCGGGCTTTCAGATGGCGTAACAAGGTCACTTAGGGAGGAGGCAGAGGCGAAGACATCCGTTCAGAGGGCATTGAGGCAGAGGAAGAGTATCGAGGACGAAATACCACCGGGGGACGCAGGTTCAGAATGGAGGGACAGGTTGGAAGAGGTCGCTTCTCTGGCCGAATCAGGGAATTGGGTCGAAGCTAACGATTCCATGCAGAATCTTGCCACTGAGCTCGAATCCCTTTCTTCGAGAAAGAGAGAGGCTAGAGAGATGCTAGACTTCCTAGTAGACGACTGGAGGAAACTCAGGAACAGACTAGACTCATCGGGAGTCTCCGCAAATAACGAGGCGAGGGTGGAAACAGAGAGATCCCTGTCTGAATCGGAGAATTCCCTATCAGAAGGAAGGATCGACTCATGCTTGGAATTACTAGGAAAGGCGGATTCTGCCATGGAAGTACTAAGGCGCCTAGTATAGCATTGCAAGACCCCAACCGAGTCTCTCAATTACCACTACCTTCTCGCTGAAACTAAGCGGACATGGTCTAGTGGTTATGACAGTAGGTTCCCAACCTGCTAACCCGGGTTCAACTCCCGGTGTCCGCACCACACCCCTCCCTTCCTGCCGAGTTTCCAATGACTCATGCAGCCAGTTTGTTTAAATCACAGATGGCGATGATACAACCTTATGGACCAAACACTGGACATGCAGGTTGCCGCGCTAATTTTCCTAGCCGGCACAAAGAGCCTCGTCACTAGTGCGGACACTGGTGACGTTGAGATGACGACCGAAAAAGAAGTGGATTCGGAGGAACCGGCACCGTCGAACAATATTCCAATCAACAGGCCCTCTTTCCCCAATCCCAACACATTCCCGGATTGTTCTGATGGGTTTAATCTGTGACACTACTAAATTCAAAAGGATGATTGAGGAGGAATGGGCATGAAGGCAGGAAACGCTCCAACGCTACTGATGCTTTTTTTGATGATGACCGCTGGATGCCTCCAGGCAGTGGATGACGCAGTCAAAGACATTGAACGGACAATCGATGCATTGGAAGGAGACTATCCCAAGCTGGATCTCCCTGAAAGGACTCGTTCTTCACCGGTACTCCAGAATTACGATGCTTGCGAGACACTTCTGGAGGATCTGAAGAGGGCTGTCTATGACGAGATGGTGGTTAATCTGGATCAGCAGAGCTACTGGCATTGGGTTTCAGAGCCATGGATGCTCAGGTCGGGAACTACAGACGCGTTTTTCGACGGGGAACCGATGCTGGCCGAATCAGCAGACGATGGAGCCGCTACTGCAACAGACTCAGACTCAGGCTCAAGAGAGGGGGAGTTCTCTGGAACCAACAACCAGGAGTCAGGCGTCGATGAGGCTGATTTCCTCAAGACGGATGGATACCACATCTACATGCTAAACGGGCAATTGCTCATCATCATGGGAGTCCCGGAGTTCGGAGATCTGACCATGGAGTCCAACCTTTCGATAGAGGGGAACCCGACCCAGATGATGATCGAGGGGGATAGGCTGGTCATCTCCTCCTCGATCAACTACTGGAACCTGCCTGCAGACAGCGACCTGCGGAATCTAATGACCGAGGAGGTCACGGTGGAAGGAGATGCGGACGTGTGGCTCGACACTTACACTTACACCAAGGTCCAGAGCCTAGTCAAGTACACAGTGGTGGATATCACCAATCGCTCATCACCGGTGATAGAGAAGGAGATGTACATCGAGGGCAACTATCACACAGCAAGGATGGTCGATGGGACGGTTCGCTCGGTGACACATCTTTGGACATATTTCGATGGAATCAGGAATTGGGTAAGCCTTCCTGACGACTACTGGTCTGAGGATGACCTCGACATTAGAATGGCGATCTGGAACGATAGCATGGAACAAACAATCTTGCAGAACGAGCAGGTTATCTCGGAACTGACGCTGGATGACTTCGTTCCGCATATCTATGAGAGGAGGGACGGGGAGATTTTCACCCACCCCCTGACATACGAGAAGTGCACCGAGTTCTCAGCCAGCGCAGACAGTGCAGGACGAGGATTCACGACGATAATGACAATACGAATGCTCGAGGATGAGGCTTCACTGGAGGTCGACCACATCACGTCCTCATGGGCCCATGTGTATTCATCAAAGGACACCCTGGTACTAGCCGAGCCAGCCAACGACATGTGGTGGTTCTGGAGGAACTCGGACTGGGAGGACGCAACCAACATCCACTCTTTCGACATAAGTGACTCAAATCACACTCACTACGTCGCTTCTGGAAGAGTAGAGGGAACAGTCAACGATCAATTCTCAATCAGCGAGCACAACGGCGACATCCGAGTCGCCTCGACTTCGGACAATTGGGGGATGTGGTGGAGAACGGCAGAGCTAGACGATAATGGAGACCCAGTTTGGGGCGGTCCAACCAATCAAGTCACCGTTCTTTCCGATGATGGGGAGGGACAGCTTGTCCAAATCGGGTTCATCGGTGAGATTGCCGAGGGGGAGACAATCTGGAGCGCTAGATTCGTTGGGGACAGGGGATACCTTGTGACTTTCATGAACATCGACCCACTATGGGTTCTCGACCTCTCCGACCCATCAAACCCGGAAATACTAGGGGAATTGGAAGTCCCAGGAGTCTCAACATACATCCACCCGGTTGGAGATAACCACCTCCTGACAATCGGTATCGCACCGGGGGAGAACGGACTAGGGCTAGATTGGTCTATGACCCAGGTCTCCCTATTCGATGTCAGTAATACCAGTAATCCGACACTTTCTGACTCAATGATGCTGACTCCCGGATATGCCGACGAAACCTGCGATGAGATCATGTCTTGCGGTTGGTCGTGGTCATATTCCGAGGCCACATATGAACACAAGGCGTTCACATTCTGGGCCCCAGAGTCACTATTGGCAGTCCCACTTTCCACTCATAGGTACGTCTACGATGAGGTCGAGATCGAGGGTAGGGTCTATTCTCACTATGGGTACGAGTACGTCTCGATGCTCAAGATGATAAACGTCGATATCGAAAATGGCTCTCTTTCGGAACACGGCCAGGTTGAACACTCGGAATTCTTCAACGAGGAGGGGCTGTCAAACTGGTGGTCAGGTTCTACGAGCATCAGGAGGTCCATCTTCATGGGTGACTACGTCTATGCATTCTCTACAGGAGGGGCCACAGTCCACAGGACGGACGACCTCCAGTTGACCGTTGAACTGGAACTCCCAGGATATGAGACAATTGGAAACTACTACATGCTCGAAGAGACGGATGTAGCGGTATCCGAATCTTCGGAGGAAGAAGCGTAAACTCTTCCATGCCACGAGCCTGAATCACGAGAATTAGTCAGATTCTAACCGAACCTAAGTGCCCTACCCGATGAGCCCGGTGGAGCCACGGGTAAACCACGGAGAGATCCACCCACCTCCCTCTTGTGGACGACCTTACCATCCACTATGGTGTATCTCGGCCATCCAGTTAGTTCCATCCCGTCGTAGGGGGTCCATCCGACCCTAGTCCAGGTATCTGCATCAGTAATTGTTCTTGTATCCCCCAAGTCGACAAGAGCCAAGTCTCCGTCAAAACCCTCGATTAGGGAACCCTTGTTCTGGATGTTGTAGACCTTGGCAGGTCCCTCGCACATCCAGCGAACTACATCCGAGACGCTACATTTGCCATTCACAGCGTGAGTCAGCATCAGGGGTAATGATGTCTCTACTCCCGGCATCCCAGCAGGAGAGCCCGGGAACCCGACAGACTTCGCCTCCAAGGTGTGAGGGGCATGGTCAGTAACTATGCAATCTATGGTTCCATCCTTAAGCCTCCTCCAAAGAGAATCCCGATCCTCGGTATACCTAATTGGCGGATTCATCAATGCCCTCTCGCCTAACCTCTCAACGTCATCTTGGTCGAAGGTAAGGTGTTGCGTACACACCTCGGTTGTAACTAGGTCGCCTTTGTTGCTATGCAACCAGTCAGCCTCCACACCACTGGTTAGGTGTACGATGTGTAGCCTATGGGCGTGATCTTTAGCAAGCGAAACCGCTCTCTTAGTAGCTAAAAACGCGCATTCGACATCTCTACACTCAGCATGAGATGCAATGTCAGTACGATGTCTGAAGTCCGCAGTTCGTCTTTGCAGACGCTCCTCATCTTCAGCATGGGTCGCAATGATGCCTCCTGTATTGGCAAAGATATTCTCTAGATGCTCTTGTTCATGTACGAGCAGGTCTCCAGTGCTACTGCCCATGAAAATCTTGATTCCACAAACTCCATCCATTCCATCGACACTTTGCAAATCGCTGATGTTGTCTTTTGTCGCACCAATGAAGAATCCATGATGGGTAACCGACTTCTTCGCTGCAAGAGAGATTTTCCTCTCCAATGTGATGCGATTTGTAGCATTGGGGTTGTTATTTGGCATGTCAAGGAATGAGGTGACTCCACCAGCAGCTGCAGCCCTACTGCCACTCTCGAGGTCTTCCCTATCGGTATGGCCCGGCTCCCTGAAGTGAACATGAGGGTCAATAGCCCCGGGGAGTAGATGTAATCCTGTAGCATCAATCACAGTCTCTTGATTAATGGGGTCCAAACCACCGCCAGCCGCGATAGAAGATATCGAACCATCAGAAACCCGCAAGTCTCCCTCGACTACCCGATCGGGCAAAACAAGTGTAGCATTCTGGATGAGCAGATGGCCTTCCATGGGGGGTTCAGATGTAGTCGGAATGCTGGCATCACAATACTGTTCCCATCATTCAAACGATTTTCTCTGTCCCGCGCGTTCAAATAACCGAGGCCCCAGCGACAAAGCAGCGGGTTGGAGTAGTCAGGTTATCTCGTCGGGCTCATAACCCGGAGACCGATGGTTCAAATCCATCACCCGCTACCAAAATAAAGTGAAAGTGAAAAATCGATAGACTGCTCAGAATTTTTGAGCATGAATACTTTCATAGAATCGATTGGGGTCCTTCGTTTGTTCATATACCTACGATTGAGGTCGAGTGAATATTGGTGATTAGATGGTGGAAGAAACAGCAAGTGAAAATGTGGAAGAAGAAGAGATAGTGATTGATGTGGACGATCCAGAACCCACGATAGAGGACCTTCCAGGTGTTGGCCCTGCAACAGCAGAAAAACTCAGAGAAGCGGGATTCGAGGATCTATTGGGAATTGCCGTAATGAGTCCAGCAGAGCTAGCAGAACAAGCAGAACTGGGAGAAGCAGTTTCGGCCAAGATAATTGCAGGAGCCAAGAAGCTAGCCAATATAGGCGGTTTCGTAAGCGGAGCCGCACTACTCGACAGAAGAAAGAGGGTACAGAAGCTGACCTCCGGAGCATCCTCACTGGATGAACTACTAGGGGGCGGATTTGAAACACAGGCAATAGTCGAGGTATTCGGCGAGTTCGGAAGTGGAAAGACCCAGATAGGTCACCAACTTGCTGTGAATTGCATTCTTGGTTTGGAGCAAGGAGGTCTAGATGGAGAGATTGTATACATCGACACAGAAGATACATTCAGGCCAGAGAGAATAGCCCAGATGGCCGAAGCAGTAGGCATCGATCCAAATGACGCACTGGATAGGATTCACGTTGCTAGGGCATACAACTCGGCTCATCAGATTCTCCTGGTAGATGAGATAAAGAGAATGGGGAAGAGCCTCGATGTCAAGCTGATAATAGTCGACTCACTAACAAGTCACTTCCGTGCTGAATATGTCGGAAGGGGTATGCTTGCTCCCAGGCAGCAGAAGCTCAATCGCCATATGAAGGAGCTAAAGCAAGTTGCCGACGTACAGAATGCAATCGTACTCGTAACCAACCAAGTCCAGGCCAAGCCAGATGCAATGTGGGGGGATCCGACTAGGGCAGTCGGAGGACACATAGTTGCGCACGCTAGCACATTCCGCCTTTATCTCAGGAAGTCAAAGGGGGGCCGGAGAATAGCCCGCCTGATTGACAGCCCAAACCTACCTGAGGGCGAGGCCGTCTTTACCGTGACATCCGAGGGTCTACGCGATTAGCGTAGGCCCCGGGGTCCGAAGGCTAAGTTGGCAATTCGGACAATGCTGTTTCGACAGTACCCATGAGTGACATGAAGTGACCTTCGTTGAAACCTAGTTCCAAGTCGGCCGCCGAGAATAGTTCTGGCAGAGTTCTAGTGTTGCCCAGGGTCATTGCGTTTGCATAGTCATCAAGCGCCTTCTGGGGATCACTCATCTGAGTCTTCCATAATTGCAGAGATCCAAGCTGAGCTATGCCATATTCGATGTAATAGAATGGAACCCCGAAAAGATGGCCCTGCGCCTGCCATGACAACTCTCTGAGATCTGTGTGCCCCGTCCAATCCATTTTGGAGCCGAATTTATCCCTTATTGAGAGCCATACCTCTGCCCTCTCTTCCCTCGAATGTCCGGGGTTGGCGTATATCCAATGCTGGAATGAATCAATCGTCGCAATCCATGGAAGTAAGAAGACTACTCCTTCCAAATGGGCTCTCCTTGCTCTGTCAGCCTGTTCAGAGTCGTAGAACTTGTCCCACCATGGCTGAGTTAGAAGCTCCATTGACATGGATGCAACCTCTGCGAACTCAATGGGGTAATCCCTTTCGTCAATTAATTCAAGATGACCACAATAGAGTGAGTGGAATGCATGTCCAGCCTCGTGAATCATTGTCTCCAAGTCACCTTGAAGGCCCGCGGCGTTCATGAAGATGAAAGGCACTCTACTCTTTTCCAGATAATACTGATACCCACCAGGGGCCTTCCCCTTCCTAGTATCGAGATCCAAAGTATCCATCTCTACGAGCTTGTCAAATTTCTCTCCAAGGTCATTAGATATCTCATGGAACATTTCTGATAGCTTCTCAACCATTTCGTCTACGGTCTCAAATGGCCTCAGAGGGTCCCTGCCATGAATATCTGGTCCAGAACCTCCTTTTTCATTAACGTCCCACGGGCTCAATTCACCTATTCCCAGACCATCACACCTGTCTTTGTTGATTTTTTCTAGAATGGGCATGCAAACTGACTCAACAGACTCGTGGAACTCTAAGCAATCTTCGACCGTGTAGTCGAACCTATGCATTGCTCTGAACATGTATTGCGTATAACTCTCGAATCCAGCGTTTGTTGCCATCTGATGTCTAATTGATATCAACTCGTCGAAAATCTCCGACAACCTCTCACTATCCTCCATTCGCCTTGCAGAAATAGCCATCCACGCTGCCTGTCTTTGGGATCTATCATTCGACTCAAGGTATTTGCTCATCTGTGGAAAGGTCCTCTCCTCGCCCTCGAATTCAACTGTCATCGCCCCATTGATAGTCTGTGCCTCAGTCACAAGCTCTGTTTGCCTTACTCCCAATGGTATGTTCTCCTTCCTGAAGATCTCGACATCCGTCCTCATGCCCCTAAGCATCAGATCGTACCTGCCTGGTAGATCACCAACAGAGGGGTGATGGACAATCCTTCTATTCAGCGCATCAGAGAATTCAGATAACTTCGGCCTAATGGTGCTCATGAAATCTAGGAAAGACTCCCTTTTCTCCTCGCTCTCGGTATCGCAAGTCATCCCAATGTATAGCAGAGCACCGGTTTCGGAAATATGCTCTGCAAGCTCAGATGAATCAGAAATCAAACCTTCGATACAACTCGAGCAGCTTAATTCTCGCTCCATTAGATCATTAGTTAGGGGGTCAATATTCTCCCATACAGTTGCATCAAAGTCATCTGGAACGAATCCGCTTGCCATGGAAGCCACTCACTTCTTTACCGGTCTGGGGCCAAGGGGGAGGGGCCCCTGTTCACGAGTCCATTTTGCACACTTCCACTCTTCTACCGCGGCCTCCACTTTCTCGCGGATCTCTTGCAAGTTCGGGTGCTCCGGGTTGCTCTTTTCTATCCAGCAAGCCGTGCAGAACCTGCTCCCCTCGTGACTTAGGAAGTTCCCAGATGTACATGGGATGCTGCAAACATCGCATTTCCCGAAGCCGTAGAACTTTGGCATGTTACGAATTCCTGTGGTGCCACATGCCTATCAACATGACTGCTGAAACAACTCATCTCAAATCGGAAAGTGCTAGGTGACTCAGGAACAAATCCTCAATCTCTGCATCACCTGCTCGTTCCAAGGAGTTTGAACCAATTCTCTCAAGACCAGTAGAAGTTGGAATTGGTCGATTAGGCATCAGTGATCCCCCTAGATGCTCTATCAGACGAATTGCATCTTCCGTTGCCTCGTTGTAACTTTCTAGCGGTATGGAAAACTCTCCGAAACTATCTCCCAACTCTGCATCTGGAAGCATCACGATCCAGGCACATTTGTCATTTACCGCTATTCCAGATCTCTCAAACGCCTTGTTAATTTGTCGAGTACCAGAAACCAGCCTAAGGAATTCTGCATCGGGGGTCTTTGCCACCATTTCCCCTGAGTCCTCATTCTTCCTAAGTGCATACCATGCCGTCCAGAGGTGAACTTCACTGGCCGCTGCCTCATATGCTAACATCATCCACCTATTGCTTGGCCTGTATTCGTTAATTATGGAAACCGTGGAGAATACGTTCTTGACTGGCTCTGTGAATCTAACTCCCCAAGCAGGGAACCATGGAACTAGGTGGTGCGCGTCCATGCTTCCCGATGCGGTTCTGTTGATGAATCTGATTAGCGCGACCTTCTAACTGCCTTGTTTGCTGAATCCACCAGTTTGTCGACTAATTTCGGACTCCATCCTCTTAGGTCAGATAGTATGGATTTGTCTCTCTCCGTAATCTCAGACAGATCGGATGCACTGTTTACGCCAAGTGTATCGGACATTTCTCTAGCTCTAACTCTGCCAACACCCCTTATCGCGACTAGTCCCAGGATGTCTGACTTGCAGCCATACCTAACTCTTCGATGTACTTCATCAATAGACTCGAACAGTGTTTTGTGGGCTCCACGTTCCAGACTTGCCAGCTCTTCATCCTCTGCTAGAATTCTTCGCATTGCATACAGGAGCCACTCAATCAGTTCAACCCTGCTTCGCAAATCTCCAGCTTGTACTCCCCAATCATTCTCTATAGAATCTAGTGAGTCTTCCTCCATCCACGAATTTACCACTAGTGCACCCTTCATTCTCCGTTCTTCTTCTAGGTCAGTGGGTGAAGAAAGAAGTTCCCTTTCACGTCCATGCAGTGCTTCTTGGATTGCGCCATAGTCATTCTTCCTCGGCCAAAGGGGGAGGAAGTCAGGTGTACAAGAAGCCAGATGAAGAAGGCTCAATGGCGAAACCTGGCCAATTTCGTCTTCTCCTGAGATAATGGCAATCGCCTTTCTAAGACCGTCTTGGATAATTCTGCCAGAAATTGGATTTAGGTAGAGTCTCGAAACCCTTGATCCCAATTGAGTAGGCGCATAGGTCATTGCAGAAGGTTCTGGAAGAAAAGAATCCGCTGCCTCATACATGCTGGCCTTCTTGAAACCAAAAATCGCCGGCCCCCTCCTAGGAGAGAGTCTTCTTACAGGCATTTCCTTGGGAATGAGGTCCAAGCCCGGAATTGCTGTGGCCGAGTCTGCCCATGATGGCATCTCATCCTGCCAATCCTCCTCCTCGTCAACGGTTTTTGCCTCCTTAATCCGCTTCTCGACTTGCTCAGACTCTCCCTTTCTCTCTATCATTCCATTCTCACAGAGCCAATGCAGGACATCGTCAGTTCTAGCCTCGAGAGACTCTCGATTCATTTGGCTTGACAGAAACGTCTTCGATAGAAATCTTGAGATTGCGTCTCTGTCATCGATTCCAGCAGTAGCCACAATGGAGAGGATATGAGCAAGTAGAGCCCCATCTTCTTCAGCATTCTGTGCCACCGGATTAGCCAGTTTCGAAGTCACATCTTCAGGCTCCCCTTTGAGGTATAAATCGATTAGGAAGTCCTCATCTTGACTACTCTTTGAAACTAAGAAAGATTCTCCGAACTCATCGAAACCAGGTCTTCCTGCTCTGCCCATCATTTGCCTCACCTCCATAACTGGAAGAGGCATACTTCGGGCTGCAACGGTGCTCCATCTCCTTGTATCTCTAACAACTACCCTGCTAGCTGGAAGATTCACTCCCTGTGCGAGAGTGGGAGTCGCCACTATGCACAACAGATTTCCAGATCTGAAGCCTTCCTCGATCACCTTTCTTTGAGAAGAAGTTAGGCCCGCGTGGTGGAAGCCAATGCCACCTCTTACTGCATTTGCTAGGGCCTTTGCCGTGACTGAAACACCCTCTCTAGATGACAGTGAATTTGCCATTTCGTCCCAAGAATCAATGATTGACTCTGAGATCCCATGATCTTCCGCGGCTACTCTGGATTTCACATGCTTTGAGAGCTCCCTAGCTTCCTTCTGCGCCGATGATCTAGAGGCAACGAAAACCAACATCTGCTTCTCCATCTGCATCGTGTCATCCAGAACAGAATGGAGGTTCTTGTTCACCCCCCCATCTAGTCGCTTCGATTCCGGTAGAGCAAACTCTCCACCTGGACTTTCGACTGAGTGGTACCTAATATCCAAACCAGTCAGAGTACCAGAGTATAGGGCGATAGGCCTCCATTCTGACTTTACTAGGTCTGCTTCCAACCATTCTGCTAACTCATTTGCGTTTCCGACAGTTGCCGATAGAGCTAGTATTTGAGCCCCTTCCACCCTATGCCTAATTCTGGATAGTAATATCTCTAGCGTCGGGCCCCTGCTGGGTTCTTGCAATAGGTGGAACTCATCAGCAACTACTACTCCAATGTCATCCATCAGAGAAGGATTCGAACGCAGCATCGAGTCTAACTTCTCACTTGTACAAACAAGAACGTCTGAGTCTTCAACAGAGTTATTCTCACTGCCCCTATCCCCAATCGCGAGTCCCACCTTCAGGCCCACGCTTTTGCAGATCTCACTCAGTTCACTGAATTTCTCCGAAGCAAGAGCCTTTAGAGGGACAATGTAAACCCCTCTCATCCCCTTCAAATCGTTAGAAAGCCTGTGTGCCATTGTGATATGTGCTACAAGGGACTTGCCACTAGCCGTTGGTATCGCAAGCATCAGATTCCTCCCAGCGAGAGAATTGGGCAGGGCCCTTGCTTGCGGGGGGAATAATTGCTTGATCCCCCAATCTTCTTGAAGCATCTTCTTCAGACGCCCGTCTATCTGGAACTCCTCGAGGTCAACCATATCGGCTCGCCCCTCGTCTTCCATGGGGGGACTTCAATTCGGCCGTTCTAAAGGATGCCGAGAGAGTATTAGCTCCATCGGTGGAAGGCAGGATGGCCCTCTTTCACAGCTACGAATAACCCCTCTCCAGTAGCACACACCTTCCCATCCGCTGAAAGCTCCATCGTCACGCTTGCCCGGTCCTCTCCAATTTCGACTACTTGCCCGGATACACTGAGCGAGGTGCCGAAGGGAGTTGGCCTTCTGAGTTTGATACTGTAGGATGCTGTGACCGTGCAGGGGGGCTCCGTGGCTCCCGCTTTATCCATCAGGGCAATAGCCGCTGTCCAGTTTCCATGACAATCAAGCAGAGTCCCGATTATCCCCCCATTAATCATCCCTGGAAATGCTTGATGCTCTTCCGTTGGAACAAACTCCATCTCTAGCCCATTTTCCCCTCTGAATGATCTAATCTTCAATCCATCCTTGTTGGACGGACCACAGCCAAAGCATATGCTGGAAGGGGCATGAATCTCTTGCACTGACCTCTCATCACCTCCCTCCATGACTATCGAAAACCATCTTTGAAATTGAATTATTCCCAAAACTGCCTTGCGGATTGTATTAATTTGAGAATCCCTAGGGCTAACAGTGAGTGAGGGCGATTCATCCAAGGGAGAACCGCCTTCAAGCAGTGCTGAAACGAAACCCCCTCCACGTGCCAAGAAGAGAAGGTTCGCACCAATAAAGATAGCAAACCAGATCCCAATGCGTAGGCGAAAGGAAATAGAAAAGGCTCTGGGAGAGGTAGGAGAGAGTCCCACCAAGTGGTCCCGTAACGGCGGAACAAAGAATCACGTCTTCATGAGGAAGAGAATCAAGCCCGGTACTATTAGGCACATGGAGTATGAACTTCTAGATGTCGATATTGGCGAGTCCTGGCCTGTCCCTATCAGTGTAATTCACGGTTCTCGGCCGGGCCCGGTGGTAACGATACTCGGAGCAGTACATGGGGACGAGCTAGTTGGCCCTCTTGCCCTAACTTACCTCTGCGGCCCCAACTTCATGGGTCCCGAGAAAGTGATCGATGCCGGTGTTCTGGCGGGGACCATTCGAATAGTCCCGATAGTCAATCTTCCTGGATACAGGAGGATGATACGTGACTTCCCAGATGGCAGGGACTTGAACAGATGCTTCCCAGGTAAACCAGACAGCAACACGACTTCCAGAGTTGCCCACAAGCTTTGGAGAAAGCTCATCTCAACCAGTGACTACGTAGTCGACCTTCACTCGGCAGCGAAAGGCAGAACCAATATCCCACAAATAAGGGCTAATCTTGCACATGCAAGCAGCAACCGAATTGCAAGGTCGTTTGGAATCGAGACAATCCTGGATAGCGAGGGACCTCGGGGATCGCTGCGAAGGGTAGCCAACATGGAGGATATCGCATGTATAACCTACGAAGGAGGGGGCTCGGATGAGGCGGACCCGGAGTCTGTTCAGATATCCATGTATGGGATAATCAACCTCCTCAGGAGCCTTAGGATGCTTCCCGGTTACCCAAGTAAGCCTAGATTCAGGATTTTGGCCTCTGGTTCGGTCTGGATTAGATCCGATCAGGGCGGCCTTCTCGATGTCCTTGCTCCTGCCGGGAGCTTCGTCGAGGAAGGGGAGATAGTGGCCACAATTACTGATCCTGAACTGCCTGGGGTTCAGCATGACGTCGTTTCCCCGATCAGGGGCTTGCTGATCAGTTCAGCCACCCATCCATTCGTAAATTCAGGATCCCCAATCGGGCATCTCCTTCCCGTTAAGAGGGGTGTTACTACCCTGAAGAAGAGACTAGATGACGAGGGTTGCTTGATCATCAGTGGTTCTGATGGTGAGCCACCTTGGAGAGAGGACGAGGAAATCGAGGACATCGCTGTCTTCGGAGAGTGGTCCGGGGGGTCGCCCGATGCGGAGTGGGGTCCGGCTGGATCTACAGACGAAGAGGAAGACAACTGAAGTCCAGAGTTGCCCACAAGCTTTGGAAGTCGGACCAGATAAAACAGACTTTGAATGAAATGTGCATAAATCAGGGTTTTACCCACATTTGCATGGAAAATACATTGAGAAAGTAAGGGCATAGACTAAATCCGATTCGCGTGGCGGCGACCTCATGACAAGCTGGATCAAGGCAATGACCGAGGGCGGAATGACGAGAATAAGGATGGATGCAATTTGTGCATATCAGGAAACAGATGGTGGAAGCAAACTATTGGTTTACACCAAGGATAACTCACTTTTCGAAATTGTAGAGGAAATTGAGGCTACGATTAACACACTAGACTCTGAATTCGGTATAAACTGACTCTTTTCGACTGTACACTTCAATCTATGAAGCCGGGAATTCACGTTGTCATTCGTCCCCTAAGTGAAGATATCCAGACAAGAGAAGACCACCTGCCATTACCATAGGTGGTGCCCAATTAACAGGATCCTCCGTGAAGCCATAATCCAAATCACCAGCTGCGATGAACACTAGTATGAAATTAAGGATATTACATCCTCCAATAGTCATTGCAAGAATCGCCTGAGATTTCCCTTCAACAAATTGGCCGGAAACCACAGAAATAATTGCGATGGTGAGGTAGGTAGCAGCCCATGCTTTCTCGTAGAATGCGTCGTTAGCAGTGTAATCGGCACCCCAACCCGTTTCCGCTGCGTTGATGATTTCAGCGTAAGTCAACAGCATAAAGAGTGTGAATAAGGCACCCACGCCTGTCAACCACCACTTTGGCTGAAATATTGTCTTCATATCCATTTCATTCACTCTCCGTTGTATTCACTGGCGCCACTTCTCGTCCCAGTGCTCCGTACATCACGAGTGTGAAGAAAGCTGTCATTGCAAGCATCCACGCGAAATCTGCTCCTGCCGGATCATCTCCTATCCCCATTTCACCCATTCCGTACCAACTCGTGAAAACGCCCAGGAAACCGAGCGGTCCTGCGAGATAATTTCTCGCCCCCCATGCCATTCCGATTGCGGCGACTTGGATGGCGATACCTGCGACGATTATGTTGTAGGCATCTGATGTGATTTCATGCACCTCACAAGGTTCCGCAGAGCATTCCGGATCATCGATCTCGCCTCCTGAGCCCTCTGCCAGGACCCAAGCCGGTCCGAATACCATGCCCAGAAGCACGACCGTCGCAGTGAAGAGTCCGAGGACACCAATTCGCTTCTTGTCCGAGTCAAGTTCGACTTCGAACTCATCGTATGCCAATACAGGGAGGTAAGCGAGAGCGCCGTAGAATATCCACATGAAAGGGAGTTCTTCGAAACCCTCTCCGGAACCTAGCGCTATTGTGAGGAGAGGAATCAGGAAAACAACGACTGGTCGACAGTTTTTGACGCGAAAGAGGAGGAGGAGCCCAGCTATTCCATCTGCAATCGCCCACACCCAGTCGTCTTCAACTGCACCCTGTAAGACAAACAGACCGAAGACGGCAAACTGGGCCCAAAGCATCAGTGAGAATGGATTTGTGTCGGTCGGCGGCATTTGGTACTGCGGTGTTTCTTCCATGCCGATTCAATCGGCTTTCGGTCAATTATTGTTTTCTTTTTAGGACGGCATCGTCATTTAGGCTATGGGTAGGGAAAACTACAGGACATCAACAAGGGTAATGCCGTCCGATACTTTATGTTCAAAACCCAAGGATGTCGTTCTATGAGGGGCATAATGGAAAATACAACATTCTTGATCCTTGTAGTTATTTTACAGCCATTACTTTATTTCATTTCACTGGAGTATTTTGGCCAAATTGTCACAATAGCTATCCCTTGGTCGATTCTGATTTTATTCCTCATCTGGATGTGGGCTTCTGGAAAGAATCCCTTTGCAAGCTATGAAGAAGAGTGAACGATGTCATAATCCATACACTTGATTATGACTATGGTTAATGGGTTTATTTCTTCAGAAATTTTCCGATTACTAATGCAAAAAGATACGCGAAAAAAACAGGGATAATGCAGAAGATAGGACTCAACATCAGTGGCTCATCACCGTTTGAGGTACTCGCCAATAGATTTGCCATATTTGTAGCGAATAAGAAAGCATGAATTGGGAAAAAGATAGAGGCAAAGATGAGTGCGACTATTGTGATCCCGAGTAGTTTCGACATGACGTCAAAGAATCCATTGACGGAGAGTTCCCTGGCGTCGGGCTTCCTGATGTCAGGCTTGATTTCGGCTCGCCCATCCTTATGCCGTAAGCAATAGCCGGACGTCCTAAACTCCAATGCATTGCAGCCATCGAATTCGCACTTCCTGTCTCCCACACCCGTCAGTAGGGAGGGATCCCTCTATGACGTATGCGTAATACAGGGTACGGATCATGATGCCCGCATCAGGAAGGGGTAGAGGTCTGGCCAAGTTATTGTCCACGATATATTCTAACCCATTTGAATGAGGCATCGTTGGGCAAATAACCAAACTTCGGTCCGTGTCTCACGCCAGCGAAATCAACGATGACGGCCAAATATCATTAACAAGAAAAGACTTGGATTTATCATGAACAGGGAAACTTACGACCCTCGAACTCCAATAATCGTACTTTCATTATCTCTTACGATGTTGATTATTATTATGGGTTTGTCCGGATTTGCAGAACCTGTAAAACAAGACCGAGTAATCGACACGGGTGAAAAAGATGTTAGTTATTGGTACACACATCAAGATATCGATGAGTTCGATGCAAACGGAGACGGAGTTTGGGATGAGGTAGTAAATATGCCAGGCATGATGCATGGTTTGGCTAATACGTCAACAACATTAGATCACTCAATCAACTCCCAAATGGGAACTTGTGGCATCCTGAATAATGGTTCGATGGTGTGTTGGGGGACAGGTCATTATTCCAATACAGCTGCAGGAGCTGGGTTTACTCAGACTCCCAGTTATGCGATTCTTCCACCAGGAAGGACTGCAGTAGAGGTTTCTATGGGAGTCTCTCAGTACTGTGTTTTGTTGGATGATATGTCAGTAGCATGTTGGGGCCGATTTTTCCCAGCTGGGGACCCCCCAGCGTCTAATGAGGAATGGGCCACTGGATATGAGCATGGCAGCCCAAATATCGTTTCTTCATTACCCAATAACGCAATTTCTGTAAGTGTGGCGGATGGATTTAACGACGATTCACACAGTTGTGCTATTATGGATAATGGTTCTGTTTTTTGTTGGGGGAGTAACAAAAATGGACAGTTGGGGCTAGGATACAGGTGCACTTACAACAACTCCGAGACTCCGTTCGGAAACGATTGTTACGCCATGGCTTTTGCCGGAATTGGAGGTAATTCATCCCACACTTTTTACATCGGTAGCGCAAGTCAAATGATACTCCCTGCTGGAAGAAGCGCTGTGGGATTGCACCTCACTCATCATCGGAGTCTAATTGTCCTAGATAACCATTCTATGATATGTTACGGACGAGATTGCGGTACGAGTGGGGAACACACAAATTATGTCTATGTCGATGGAGGACAAAAAATCACTGCGGTATTTAGCGGAAGAGTAATGACAAGTGACGGATTGATTCTTCCGATCGATCAGTTTGGTGTACCAACTCTGATTCCCGATACTTACAACTCACAAATCGGACCGTTTTCGGAAGCAGACAAAACTTGCGCTTCCCTAAAAAATGGGAGTATAGCCTGCAATCGTCTAAACGGTTGGTTTTCTCATCCCCCCAATAGTACAGCAACTGGACACACGTCCCATTGGTATACTCCTCCTCATAATTTGACTGCAGGAGGAGTTCAGAGCGATCACTGGAAAACGTGTGCGGTCTTATCTAACGGTGATGTCTACTGTTGGGGATTTAATGGTGGGCCCCACAACCCCAACTGGGATGGGGGATTTTTAGGTGTGGATTATTATTGCTATGGGGCCAATGATTCGCATGGATGTGATGATGTTAATTTCGTACTTGATCCTCGGAGAATAGTGCTTCCAAGACCTCTAATGATTCAGGAAATGGACTTAGATGGAGATGGGGTTTCTAAACTTCTAGATCGGTGCCCAGATGGCGACACGGATTGGACTTCGAATTCGTTCACAGACTTCGATGGAGATGGATGCAGAGATGCAACTGAGGATGATGATGACGATGGAGACGGAGTTTGGGATGAGGTAGTAAATATGCCAGGCATGATGCATGGTTTGGCTAATACGTCAACAACATTAGATCACTCAATCAACTCCCAAATGGGAACTTGTGGCATCCTGAATAATGGTTCGATGGTGTGTTGGGGGACAGGTCATTATTCCAATACAGCTGCAGGAGCTGGGTTTACTCAGACTCCCAGTTATGCGATTCTTCCACCAGGAAGGACTGCAGTAGAGGTTTCTATGGGAGTCTCTCAGTACTGTGTTTTGTTGGATGATATGTCAGTAGCATGTTGGGGCCGATTTTTCCCAGCTGGGGACCCCCCAGCGTCTAATGAGGAATGGGCCACTGGATATGAGCATGGCAGCCCAAATATCGTTTCTTCATTACCCAATAACGCAATTTCTGTAAGTGTGGCGGATGGATTTAACGACGATTCACACAGTTGTGCTATTATGGATAATGGTTCTGTTTTTTGTTGGGGGAGTAACAAAAATGGACAGTTGGGGCTAGGATACAGGTGCACTTACAACAACTCCGAGACTCCGTTCGGAAACGATTGTTACGCCATGGCTTTTGCCGGAATTGGAGGTAATTCATCCCACACTTTTTACATCGGTAGCGCAAGTCAAATGATACTCCCTGCTGGAAGAAGCGCTGTGGGATTGCACCTCACTCATCATCGGAGTCTAATTGTCCTAGATAACCATTCTATGATATGTTACGGACGAGATTGCGGTACGAGTGGGGAACACACAAATTATGTCTATGTCGATGGAGGACAAAAAATCACTGCGGTATTTAGCGGAAGAGTAATGACAAGTGACGGATTGATTCTTCCGATCGATCAGTTTGGTGTACCAACTCTGATTCCCGATACTTACAACTCACAAATCGGACCGTTTTCGGAAGCAGACAAAACTTGCGCTTCCCTAAAAAATGGGAGTATAGCCTGCAATCGTCTAAACGGTTGGTTTTCTCATCCCCCCAATAGTACAGCAACTGGACACACGTCCCATTGGTATACTCCTCCTCATAATTTGACTGCAGGAGGAGTTCAGAGCGATCACTGGAAAACGTGTGCGGTCTTATCTAACGGTGATGTCTACTGTTGGGGATTTAATGGTGGGCCCCACAACCCCAACTGGGATGGGGGATTTTTAGGTGTGGATTATTATTGCTATGGGGCCAATGATTCGCATGGATGTGATGATGTTAATTTCGTACTTGATCCTCGGAGAATAGTGCTTCCAAGACCTCTAATGATTCAGGAAATGGACTTAGATGGAGATGGGGTTTCTAAACTTCTAGATCGGTGCCCAGATGGCGACACGGATTGGACTTCGAATTCGTTCACAGACTTCGATGGAGATGGATGCAGAGATGCAACTGAGGATGATGATGACGATGGAGACGGTTACATCGACAACTCCGACGTGTTCCCTGGTGACCCCACCGAGTGGGTGGACACCGACGGTGACGGAACGGGGGATAACGCAGACGATGATGATGACGGGGACGAGACGCCCGACGCGGACGACGACTTCCCGCTGGATGCGACCGAGACCACCGACTCCGACGGCGACGGTATTGGAGACAACTCCGACGTGTTCCCTTACGATGCTAGTAAGTGGGCGGACTCCGACGGCGACGGGATCGACGACAACTCCGACGTGTTCCCTGATGACCCCACCGAGTGGGTGGACTCCGACGGCGACGGTATTGGAGACAACTCCGACGTGTTCCCTTACGATGCTAGTAAGTGGGCGGACTCCGACGGCGACGGGATCGACGACAACTCCGACGTGTTCCCTGATGACCCCACCGAGT
>Ga0208407_1000276_pt1 | contig 24280 bp, 18 predicted proteins | sample ETNtaG_9_FD_185775 | JGI IMG/M metagenome (GOLD analysis project Ga0208407, IMG submission 185775) | Marine microbial and viral communities from oxygen minimum zone, Eastern Pacific Ocean - ETNP201406SV69 (SPAdes) (version 2) | ecosystem: Environmental > Aquatic > Marine > Oceanic ...
CGACCCTCAAAAAAAACCGCGAAACGACTCACTCGCTTGCTTCACTATACGGCTACCGTGTCAAACCCACTAGATTACACAACTCCAATTTGGGGCATTCCGGAGCGTGTACTACCAGTCTTTGAGACTATGTTAACTGATCCCTATGATGCCACTATTTTTGTCCAGGATTATCCGCATCCAGAGCTAGACGAAAGTAAACCTTATTATTTGAGTGATGCAAAATCTTTTATCGAAGCTGGGAGGAAATACAGGATACCGTCTGCAATTTGTTGCACAATTCCAGAAAATATGGACCAGTCGACTCGGAAAATGTTAGTCGAAAACGATGTTGCTCCGATGCAGGGTTTGCACGAAGCACTTGAAGCCATTTCCTCTTCTGTTTGGTATTTCGGTCGCCGTGAAGCAATCCGGAAGAACGGCATTGAAAAATTTAGTATTAAACCTTTGCCCAGAATTTCAACTGCGGGAATTGTTTCAACTTTGATTGATGAATGGGAGGGGAAAAAACACTTGCTGGAAATCGGATTGAGCGTGCCGGAGGGGGACATTGCCGACTTTGCGGAAGTTCCCGAAGTAGCAGAGAAGATAGGCTTTCCAGTTGTTGTCAAAATGGTCTGCAAAAATCTGACACATAAGACCGATGCCGGTGCAATAGCTTTGAATCTTTTAAGTTGGGAGGAGGTCAAAATCGCTGTTGACCGTATGAAAAAGGATGTAGAACAATTTGATTCGGCTGCGGTTTCGGAGAAATTTCTTGTTGAAAAGATGCTTGAGAGACCCATTGTTGAATTGTTGGTTAATGTTAGAACTGATCCTCAGTTCGGAATGGCTATGACACTGGCCGCTGGTGGAATTCTGACAGAACTGCTTGCCGACGCAGTTACAATTCTACTCCCGACGAATCGCAATGACTTAGAAAGTGCGCTAAAGAGTTTGAAAATATCGAAAATATTTGATGGTTTCCGAGGTGGCGAAATGATTGATACAGAACAACTCGTTACGGCACTTCTTAACCTTGTGGAGGGAGTCATGAACCCAGCAATCGGTATCAAAGAAATTGAAATCAATCCGCTATTCGTTTATAAGGAGAAGGTGTGTGCGGTTGATGTCTTGATGCGTATTGCAACCGTAACGTAAGGGTGCAGTTAGCAGCAAATAAAACAGGTAATTAAAAAAGATTAAAAAATTTCTTAATTGAAAGGGAATATTATATGGAAGAAGTAACCGTTGTTAAGAAAGGGAGAGTTCTTGAAATTCTCCTGAACAGGCCAAAAGTCAATGCAATTGATCTTGCTACCAGCCGGAAATTAGGGGATGCTTTTGTTTTGTTGCGTGATGATCCGGAACTGTGGGTGGGAATCCTGACAGCCGCAGGGGATAGAATTTTTTCTGCAGGTTGGGATCTCAAGTCACTGAATCAGGGAGATATGTCCTTAGATGGTTGGTGGGAAAACGACTATGGAGCTGGAGGTTTTGCAGGATTGACCGAAATGTGGGATTTGAATAAACCCGTGATTGGGGCTCTCAACGGCTTGGCAATTGGTGGTGGATTTGAAATGGCAATGGCCTGTGATTTAATCATCGCTGCCGAACATGTGGAATTTGGGTTACCGGAACTGCCATTAGGGATCGTTCCTGATGCAGGTGCCATTCAGCGCCTTCCTAAACGGATTCCGTATAATGTCGCAATGGAAATGTACCTCCTCGGTCGACGGATGACGGCCAGCGAGGCACAAGGATATGGTTTTGTGAATAAGGTTGTCTCCAATGAGATACTGATGGAAACGGCCAGAGAATGGGCCAATCAAATTGCCGAATCAGCCCCGCTTGCTTTGCAGACTGTCAAGGAAGTTTTGCGTGCCATCGAAGGCGATACCATTGAACAGTCTTTTCAAACAATGCGAAAAGCAGATTTGCCTGTTTATAGAAAAATGTTAGGATCAGATGATGCAAAAGAAGGGGTAAAAGCATTTGTGGAAAAACGTAAACCTGATTTTAAGGGTTTGTGAATTGTCTCTTTTATTAACAAGAAAAACATTATGACACAAGAATTTTCAGGAAAAGATCCAAAGTCAGTGCAAAAAGTTACTAGCATTGGTGCAGGTCCCATTGGAGCAGGGTGGGCAGCATATTTTCTCTCACAGGGCTATAAAGTCTCTGTCTATTTGCATGAGGAGTCAGAGGAAGATGTATTACATAATTTCATTGATACGGCATGGAATAGTTTGGAAGCATTGGGGCTAGCGGAAGGAGCATCGAGAGACAATCTTTACTGTAAAACCGATCTTGCGGACGCAGTTGAAGGTTCGGAATTTATTCAGGAAAGTGTTCCGGAAAATCTTGCACTTAAGCAAAAGATTTATGCACAACTTGGTGAACTTGTTCCAGAAAATGTTGTTATTGCTTCCAGTACCTCGGGCTTACCAATGAGCGAAATTCAAGCCCACTGTTCCACACCTCAACGAACTGTAGTTGGGCATCCTTTCAATCCTCCTTATTTGCTTCCGTTAGTAGAAATTGTCAGAGGTAGTCAAACGTCCTCGGAGGCTGTGGAATGGCTAGTTGAGTTTTATAAAGTTGCAGGCAAAGCTCCTTTAGTTTTGAGTAAAGAAATCCCAGGTTTCATTGCAACTCGTTTGCAGGAAGCTATTTGGCGCGAAGCTCTTCACATGGTGGACAACGATGAAGCGACAGTTGAGCAAATCGACTTTGCCATCACAAATGGACCTGGACCGCGTTGGGCCTTGATGGGGCCTTGTATGGCTTTCCATCTTGGTGGCGGAGAAGGTGGTATGGCTTACACTCTTGATCAATTCGGTCCTGCTTTGAAACTTCCCTGGACTCGTCTGAAAGCTCCTGAACTGACTAAGGAACTGCGTAATAAAATGGTTGATGGATGTCTGCGTGAAGCTGATGGAAGAGAAATATCTGAGATGAATCGTGATCGAGACCGCGGCCTCGTCGCCATCCGCAATGCTCTGAAAGCCTCAGGTTCGCAAGTAGATTCCTGAGTTTACTCCAGAATGGAATTAATTAATGAAATCTGAAATTTTAAAACTTTAAAGGTAAAAATCCTTACATTAAAAAAAATATTTAACTAACTTATAAGGAGAAGACAATGGATTTTGGATATTTTGCTAATATCAGCAACCCCGGATTGGTTAGGTCTTATGGTCAAATTTTAAACGAAGTTCGAGACCTCTCTATGACAATTGAAGATGCAGGTTGGGATTCGATTTGGTTCACCGAACACCACTTCGGTCACGAAGGTTTTGAGGTTTGTCCTAACCCAATTATGTTTTGTGCAGACATTGCGGCCCGCACCTCTCGCATCCGTCTCGGTCAGGCAGCAAACATTGTTACTTTCTGGAATCCTTTGCGTTTCGTTGAGGATATCGCTGTGCTGGATCACATGAGCAATGGCCGGGTTGAAGTAGGGATTGGTCGTGGTGTTTATGGAAGAGAAGCCTCAAATTTGAACAAAGATGCGGACTTAAAAGATCAGGCAAAGAATTTCCGTTTATTTGCCGAAACCGTTGAACTCATGAAGAAAGCCTGGACACAGGATTTCATTTCTCATCAAGGTGAATTTTTCACTTACTCGGAGCCCGGATTGATTTGGAGCCATCCGGACAGTCCGAAATCTGAAACCTTCATGAACATGGAAACCAATGAAATCGAGAAAATTTCTATATTGCCAAAACCGTTGCAAAAGCCTCATCCACAACTTTGGCAGGTAGTCGATTCCACAAGCTCCATTGAGTGGGCAGCAAAGAACGACATCAATGTGATTATGTGGATTCCAACTGTGAAAACTTTGAAAAAACGCTTTGAAATATATCGAGATGCACGCTCGGAAAAGTTGGGGCGGGAAGTACCTTTAGGCGAAGGTATTTCATTGGTCCGGGATATGTTCTGTGCAGAAAATATGGAAGATGCTCAGCGTTTGGGTGGGGACGGTATTCTCAAATATCTCAAATGGATTTGTCATTGGCGCGGCTTGGGGAATCACCTTGACCCCGGAGAAGAACTTCCGGACACTCAGGGTAAACTTGATGCTCTGACCTATGAGTGGTTACACCCGCGTAACATGCTGTTTGGAACTCCGGAATACATTGTTGAAAAGATAAAAGAGTTACAGTCAGAATTAAATCTTCAGTCGTTGATGCTTTGGTCTCATTTTCCGGATGTTCCACATGAGACAGCAATGCGCAGTATCAAGTTGTTCAACGAAGAAGTCCTGCCGCATTTCAAATCCGGTACTGTAAAGCTAGCTAATTAGGCCGAAATGAAGATATGAACGATATAAAACACGGTTCATTTCAAGGTACTTCATGGAGCAAAGAAGGGGCCGGTTCGCCTGTGATTTTGGTGCATGGATTGGGAATGAACCGTCAAATGTGGCAGTGGCAAATGGACAGTCTTACGCCTCATTTCTCTGTGATTTGTTTCGATTTGCTGGGACACGGCGAAAGTGTGAATCCGGAGATTCCTTGTCAGTTGAGTCAATTCTCCGGGCAATTGTTAGCGTTGATGGATGGACTGAATTTAGAGAGTTGTGCCTTAGTTGGTTTTTCGCTTGGAGGTTTGATAGTCCAGGACTTTGCTCTGAATCATCCTGAAAAAGTAAATGCTTTAGTGATGCTCAATACAGCACATGGTCGCACAAAATCAGAAAGAAAGGCGGTATTAGCACGAGTTCAACAAGCCGGAGAACTCGGCCCTGCATCAACTGTGGGGGCTGCATTGGAACGCTGGTTTAGTCCTGATTTTTCAGCAAAAAATCCTGAAATTCTGGATAAAATACGTTGCTGGATCATGGCAAATGACAAAGAGATTTATCCGGAAATCTATCGTCTTTTAGCAGAATGTGATGAACCACTGACAGATTCCATCAGTGCCATCCGTTGCCCAACTTTGGTTATGACAGGAGAAGACGATCATGGTAATTCTCCAGAAATGACGCAACGCATGGTAGCATTGATTCCGGATGCTCGTGCTGTAATACTTCCCGGGTTGAGACACATGGGATTGGCCGAAAATCCTCAAGCAGTCAACTCTCAACTTGTATCGTTTTTTCAGGAGGTGTTGAAATGAACAAACGAGTTCAAGAAGAAAGATCCAAAATGAAAACCGGCAAAGAAATCATTGGCGGGCCATTGATCATAAATGGTCGTCAATTGACATTATCGAAAGCAGTGCGCGCAGGTGATTTTATTTTCCTGACCGGTCAAGTGCCAATGAAGGGCGGCGCTCCCATGACCGAAGGCACTATTGAAGAACAGACGCGAGTCTGTATCGAATTGATTCGCGAGACGCTCAAAGATGCCGGATGCACTCTGAACGATGTTGTTAAATCTATGGTTTGGCTCAAGAATCGTGACGATTTTCCGGGATTTAATTCAGTTTACGGAGAATACTTCAGTGAAGGTCCGCCCGCTCGTTCCGCTTTGGTTTGCGACTTTTTGATCGACATCAAAGTGGAAATAGAATGCACGGCCTACAAACCTGGAAATTAAGTAACTCACAAAAGGAAAAACAAGATGACAGATTTAAAAAAATACCAAATGTACATTGATGGACAATGGGTAAATTCTGAAAGTGAGAAAACCTTTGAGAGTTTTAATCCTGCCACAGAAGAACCATGGGCGATCATTCCGGAGGCAGGAGCCAATGATGTGGATCGTGCGGTTAAAGCCGCGCACCGTGCTTTTACTGAGGGGCCATGGGCCAACATGACGGCTACAGAACGAGGCAAATTATTGCGGCGCCTTGCGGAAGTACTTGCCGAACATTCAGAATCGTTGGGACGGGCAGAGACTACAGATACCGGAAAATTATTAAAGGAAACACAGTGGCAAGCGCGTTATATCTCAGATTTTTTTCAATACTATGCTGGACTTGCGGACAAGGTTCATGGCGACACACTTCCCATTGACAAGCCAAACATGTGGACAATGACGGTTCGCGAGCCACTTGGAGTCGTGGCGGCAGTCGTGCCTTGGAACTCGCAACTGTTTTTAGTTGCTGTCAAAATCGGACCAGCGTTGGCGGCCGGAAATACGGTGGTGCTGAAAGCCTCTGAACATGCATCTGCGCCGATGCTGGAATTTGCCAAAGTTTTTGAAGAAGCCGGTTTCCCTCCGGGAGTGATGAATATCGTCACTGGATATGGAGAACCCTGCGCCAAAGCCTTGACCTCCCATCCTCTTGTTGCCCGTGTCAGCTTTACCGGCGGGCCGGAAACTGCGAGAAATGTTGTCCGGAACTCTGCGGATAATTTGGCTCAGGTTTCTTTGGAGTTGGGCGGAAAATCGCCGATGATTGTTTTTGAAGATGCTGATTTGGAAAGTGCGACTAATGGAGTTTTACTCAGTATTTTCAGTGCAAGTGGTCAGAGTTGTGTGGCTGGTTCGCGGCTTTTACTGCATGAAAGTATACATGACAAAATTCTGGATCAAGTTGCCAGGAGAGCAAAAGAAATTCGCATTGGAGATCCATTGGCCGAAACAAGTCAAATGGGCCCCTTGGCAACACTTGCTCAACTCAATAATATTCAAAGTACGGTCAAAGACGCAACGGCCAATGGAGCCACTTTGATTCATGGCGGGGGGAAACCTACTCATCTAGAAAAGGGTTGGTATTGCGAACCCACTATTGTCGATTGTCCTAATCAGAATTTAGGAATTGTTCAACGCGAAATGTTTGGACCGGTGGTTAGTGTGTTGCGTTTTCGCGACGAAGCAGAAGCCATTAAATTAGCAAACGATACCCGCTACGGATTGGCTTCCGGAGTGTTCACGACAAATATTGGGAGAGCATTGAGAGTGACAAAAGCATTACGTGCAGGAATTGTCTGGGTCAACACTTATCGCATGGTTTCACCTTTGGCACCGTTTGGTGGTTTTAAAGACAGCGGTTACGGACGCGAGTCCGGACTGGATGCAATTTACGATTATACTCGTCCCAAAACAGTCTGGTTGAACACCTCACCCGATCCCATCGCCGATCCTTTTATCATGCAATAGGGATTGTACAAAATGTAATACTAATAAGTTCTTTCAAAAATAATTCATGTTTGACGAAGATCAGGAAATCAAGGCAATCCGGGAGGGTATTAAAGCCCTGTGTCTCAAGTTTCCAAACGAGTATTGGAGGGAAAAAGATCGAACGCGGACATATCCAACAGAGTTTGTGAAGTCTCTGTCCGATCATGGCTATCTTGGTTGTTTGATTCCTGAAGAATATGACGGAAGCGGTTTAACACTCCGGGCAGCCGCTGTGATACTGGAGGAGATTCATCGTTCCGGAGGAAACGGCGCGGCTTGTCACGCTCAGATGTACATCATGGGTACCTTGCTGAGACACGGATCCGAAGAACAGAAACAACGCTACCTGCCCGAAATTGCGGAAGGCAGTTTGCGCCTCCAGGCTTTTGGAGTAACCGAGCCGAGCAGCGGTACAGATACGCTGGCTTTGAAAACAACTGCGCGCAAAGCTGGCGATTCATACATCATCAACGGCCAAAAAGTGTGGACTTCACGTGCGGAACATTCTGATTTGATGCTTCTTCTGGCCCGGACCGCTAAGCGTGAAGATGTGGAAAAGAGAACTGACGGATTATCTGTTTTTATCGTTGATATGCGGCACGCCCTTGAAAATGGTTTAACCATCAGACCTATCAGAACGATGCTTAATCATGCTACGACAGAAGTGTTTTTTGATGAGTTACGTGTTCCGCAGGAAAATCTGATTGGTGAAGAAGGAAAGGGATTTCGTTATATCATTGACGGAATGAATGCTGAAAGAATTCTCATTGCCTCAGAGTGCATTGGCGACTCACGCTGGTTTATTAAAAAGGCGGTGGATTATGCGAATGAGCGTATCGTCTTTGAGCGTCAGATCGGTAAAAATCAGGGTATACAGTTCCCAATTGCGCAGGCTCACGCCGCAACTGAGGCCGCGGCTCTGATGACGGAAAAGGCAACGCTTTTGTATGAAGCCGGAAAGCGTCCCGGAGCAGAGGCTAATATGGCAAAATTGCTTGCTTCCGAAGCAAGTTGGAAAGCAGCGGAAGCCTGTTTGCAAACACACGGTGGTTACGGATTTGCGGAAGAATATGACGTTGAGCGTAAGTACAGAGAAACAAGGCTATACCAGATAGCGCCTATTTCAACCAACCTTATTTTATCCTACATTGCCGAACATGTGCTTGGTCTGCCGAGGTCATACTGATGGGGGCACTTGATGGTTTGCTGGTAGTAAGTCTGGAACAGGCTGTTGCAGCTCCGTTTGCTTCATCAAGACTGGCTGACGCAGGAGCACGCGTAATAAAAATTGAACGTCCGGAAGGTGATTTTTCGCGTAATTATGATCATGTTGTAAATGGTGATTCGGCTTATTTTGTCTGGCTGAACCGCGGCAAAGAATCAATTGCAATGGATTTGAGTCAATCCGAAGAAATTCGCTTACTGCTTTCAATGCTTAAAACAGCAGACGTCCTGATTGAAAATTTTAAACCTGGTTCATTGGCAAAATTAGGAATTGAAGTGGCGGAGTTACGGAAAGAAAATCCGAAACTGATTAGCTGCTCGATCAGTGGTTATGGAAGTCATGGTGATTGGTCTAAAATGAAGGCTTATGACTTGTTGATTCAGGCGGAAACAGGAATGTCATCCATCACCGGTTCAGCGGATGCGCCGGGACGGGTTGGAGTTTCTGTTGCGGATATTGCGGCAGGAATGTATTCTTGGTCTGCAATCCTTGAAGCTTTGATTGCCAGGGGCATCAGCGGGAATGGGAGACACATCGAGGTCTCACTCTTTGATGCGTTGGCTGATTGGATGGCAGTACCTTTATTGTGGTATGACTATGGCGGAAAAGCTCCGGAAAGAGTCGGATTATCTCATCCGTCGATCTGTCCTTATGGCGCTTTCAAAACAGCGGACGGGAAGACGCTTTTGCTCTCGATTCAGAACGAGCGTGAATGGAAACGTTTCTGCGCAGATATTTTGGCTGATGAAGCTATTGCTGAACTATATCCTGATAATTCAATCCGTTTAAAAAATCGTGACGAAATAGATGGCCTTGTCGCAGAGACACTGGGCAAGATGACACATGCTGATGCGGCGGCCAAACTGAAAAAAGCTGAAATTGCCTACGGAACATTGAATGATCTGCAGGGATTTTCGAATCATTCAGAACTACGTAGGGCGAAAATTTCCAGTCCAAAGTTTGAAATCCAAATTCCGGCACCTCCAGCAATTTGTGACAAAAAACCGCTTAAAACTCTTGGTGGGGTGCCTGAACTTAATCAGCACGGTGAAGCAATTCGCGCTGAGTTTGCTGAAACCGTATCTTTAAAAGAAGACTGATGATTGCTGAATATGATTCATGGATCGGCAAAAAAGAAGTATATGCTGATCAATTGACTGAGATCAATTCCACCCGCCTGCATTACTCTCTGAATCTTTCTGGCAGACCCCCTTCATATGGCGAACCGGTTTTCCCACTGGCGTTGCTGATGCTGGGGGAACCTTCCGTTCCACCAGACGGGGTAGGGCTCGATGGGCATCCTGCACGAGGTGGCTTTATGCCGCCGGTGCCGCTAAAACGAAGGATGTTCGCAGGTGGTGAATACGAGTTTTTTCAACCGCTGAGGGTAGGAGATCAAATCAATGTGAGCTGGGAAATTACTGACATCACTCAAAAAAATGGAAATAGCGGAGAGTTGTTCTTTGTGAATATTCTACGTGAGTTTTGGGTGAAAGAAACTCTTTGCGCCAGTGAAAACCGCACAATAGTTTACACCGACTCTGATCCTAAGTCACGACCGCAAACTGTTCCGGAAAAGATTGGTGAATGGCATGAGGAAATGCGGACGAATTCTTTGCAGCTTTTTCGCTATTCGGCCCTGACTTTTAACGGTCACCGAGTTCATTATGATCAGCCTTATGCTACTCAGGTTGAGGGCTATCCCGGACTTGTGGTTCATGGTCCATTGTTGGCAACCTGGCTTTCGTTATTTGCCGCAAAAAAATCCGGACTTCAGCTTAAAAAATTCAAGTTCAGTGGGAAAAGACCGGTTTTTGACTTACACCATTTTACTCTCTCAGGAGACAATTCAGGAAATAACGCAGCAAAACTAAGTGTGCTGGATCATCAGTTACAACTTGCAGTCACTGCGGAAGCAGAATTTTTTCCGAAGTAACAGAAATGTCAGGCTGCGGATTTTTCAAGAACCTGTCCCTGTCCGTTGAACAGATGACAGTTTTTAGCAGCAAATCCTATTGAAACTAAGTCACCCACTCCTACCACTTTATCCCCGGCAGCATGAACGGTTAGCTCTTCATTTTTTTCAGTATTGACGTAAAGGTAGGTTTCTCCACCGAGACGTTCCACCGCAAAAACTTCGCCCTGTAATTTTGTATCTCCATTTTCAGTTAACTCAAGATGCTCCGGACGTACACCAACTTTGACTGGTTCACCTGTTGTCATTACCTCTCCTGGCGAGCAGTGAACCTGTACCTTTTGTGAATTTTCCATTTCAAATTCAACATTCTTGTCTGACATTCCTGAAATCTTGCCATCCATAAAATTCATTGAAGGTGAACCAATAAAACCTGCCACAAACATATTCGCAGGATTGTGGTACAGATCCAGTGGTGCACCGACCTGTTCAACATAGCCGTCACGCAGAACAACGATTTTGTCTGCCATCGTCATGGCTTCAACTTGATCGTGAGTGACGTAAATCATGGTTGCATTCAGTTCACGGTGCAATTTTGTCAGCTCAATCCGCATTTGTACTCTGAGTTTTGCGTCCAGGTTCGAAAGTGGTTCATCGAAAAGAAAAACCTTAGGATCCCTGACGATAGCTCTTCCGATGGCAACTCTTTGTCTTTGTCCGCCGGAAAGTTCTTTTGGTTTACGTTCCAGTAATTCTGTAATCTGTAAAACCTCGGCGGCTTCTCGGACTTTTTGATCAACAATTTGTTTATCGGTCTTGGCCAGTCTCAAACCAAATGACATATTTTGGTAAACATTCATATGCGGATAAAGTGCGTATGACTGAAAAACCATCGCAATCCCACGCTTTGCGGGCGGCAGGAAATTTACCTGTACGCCATCGATTTCAATCTCACCGCTTGTTACGTCCTCCAATCCTGCTATCAACCTCAGAAGTGTTGATTTGCCGCAACCGGACGGCCCCACAAAAACGACAAATTCGTTGTCTTCAATCTCCAGATCCACCCCGTGTATAACCTCTGTGTTACCGAACTTTTTGTAGATAGAGTGCATTTTTACATTGGCCATATTTTGTCCTGGGAAAAATTTATAAATTGATAAGAAGAGTACATAACTGCCGAAAATTTTATCCTAGACTTTCACAAGTTGATGAATGAGTCAAGAGCTATTGATGAGGCTAAGAAAAATTATTTAAGAAATAAATCTTATTAAATAAGTTTTGTTTCCTGATGTGAGCCTTTTTATATCATCCAAATTACAAGGATTATTTATTGTTTTGAAAAATATTTTTCAAAAAATAAAAAGAATCTTTTGGTATTCGTTTTTGAGTTGGGTAATCCACATAAACAATACCGAAACGCTGGGTGTAGCCATCAGCCCATTCAAAATTATCCATAAGTGACCAGGCAAAATAGCCTTTCAAATTCACACCGTCTTCAATTGCACGGGAGGCGGCACTTAAATAATCCCGGAAATAAGCAACACGTTCAGGGTCAGAAACCTTCCCATCAGGACCTAATTTGTCCGGAGCCGCACAACCATTTTCTGTAATGTAGACAGGCAAGTTACCATAACGGTTCTTTAGTTCAAGTAATTGCTGATAAAGCATTTCAGGATTGATTTCCCAACCTTTGATAGTTTGTGGAATTTCCGGAGGTGGTTGAATGATTTCCACTCCCAATGCGGCTTCCGGAGCAGAACAGGCGCGCATGGTGGTGTAATGATTCAATCCAAAAAAATCAAGTGGCTGATGAATCAATTCCAAATCTCCTTCCTGAAAAAACAGAGAAAGTTCCTCAAAAAGCAAATCAGGATAAGTGCCCAGCAATACCGGATCGGTGAACGCACGGTTTGAGAGTGCGTCCAAACGGGCACTGCCATCAGGATCATTTTCCCAGCCTACTAAAGGTTGCATGGTGATTACAGTGCCAATCTTTGCTTCCGGTACTGTAGTACGGATTCTGGAGACTGCCAGACCGTGTGCCAGATTAAGGTGATGTATTGCGGCCATCACCGCGTCTGCAGATTGCATCCCGGGTGCATGCCAACCCCAACCGTGTCCCAGCAAAGCTACAACATTCGGTTCATTGTGCGTGATGAAATTTGGAACACGATCACCAAGATATCTGCCCATAATTTCTGCATATTCCGCAAAGCGGAAAGCAGTTTCTCTGCTGCGCCAACCGCCGAGATTTTCTAATCCCTGAGGTAAATCCCAGTGATTCAGGCAAAGCCACGGTTCAATGTTATGTTCCAGCAAAGAATCTACGAGACGTTTGTAAAAATCGATTCCGGCTTGATTTACCTTTCCGAAACCTTCAGGTTGAACGCGGGACCATGCTGTGGAAAAACGATAGGCTCTTGCTCCCAGTTCGACCATCAGGAGAATGTCTTCCGGATAACGCTTATAATGCTCACAGGCAACTGCACCACTACTTTGATCAACGATGTTTCCCGGATTTTCACAAAATGTATCCCAAATAGTCTTTCCACGTCCATCTGTCTCAATTGAACCTTCAATTTGATAACTCGAAGTTGAAACTCCCCAAACGAAATTTTCCGGAAAATTATTCATTGTTTTCTCTTTAGTATTTTATAGCTGACAGGTAGACTGTCTCAGCACCATTTCCGCCTTCCAAATTTGATTCAGTTTTTCCGGGGAACGTCCATCAATGACTTCCATCAATATTTCCACAAGCTTCTTGCCAGCATTTCTTCCTGCTGTACGCATGACTGTTAATGGGGGAATATTTGTTTTTGCAATTTCCAAATCGTCATAACCTATCAGGGAAACATCCCTGCCCACAGTTAAATTAATTTTATACAGAGCTTGTAAAATTCCCGATGCAGTTCCAGTGTGGAACAGAATAGCTGTAGGGGGCTTCGCAAGTTTCATTAATGCTAAGGTATGTTCATAACCGCTGAGATGCATATCCTCCGGCTTCCATTCCTTTACCAATACCGGGTCAAAAGTAATCCCTCCCGATTCCAACCCATTGCGGTAGCCTTCAAGACAGAATACCGGAAACATGTATTCCAGTTTGCCATTAATCAGCGCGATTCTTTTGTGACCCAACTCAATTAGTGATTTGCAGGCTTCACGAAATGCTAACTCTCCATCCATATCCACGAATGCATGAGGTCTTGGATCTTCTGTTCTGCCGTATAAAACAAATGGAAATTGTTGATCAAGTAAATATGAAATGCGTTCATCATGTGCTTTAGTCTCTGTTAAAATTACACCGTCTACACGTTTTCCCTGTACCATTCTCTGAAGGGATTTTATTTCCTGACTTGAGTCAGGGGCAACAGCAATTGTTAAGTCGTAACCGATCTTACTCAGACTAACGCTGATTCCTGCAAGTAAATCCAGGAAAAATGTATCTTTAAAATAGTTTTGACCGGGAGAAAGGGCAATGCCTATCGTTTCGGCTTTTCCTTTTTGAAGTCTTTGCGCCAAAGGATTAGGATGATAATTGTGCTTTTTGGCTGCTTTCTGTACACGTCGGCGTGTTTTTGAACTTACATCTGAATATCCTGCGAGCGCCCTTGATACTGTTGTGGGTGAAATTTCAAGTAATTTTGCAAGTTGACGTAAGTTAATAGGCATTGATTCTCAGCAAAAATTATTATATTGAAACAAAATTTTTGAAACTAATCTTACTGTTTAGCTAAAAAGTACTAAAATCGTATTGTTTTTTGAAGTAGAAAAATTTGTTTAGGAGAGCTCATTACTTTTTTCAAAATTTTTTCCTGAGCCCTATTTGAGCCCGCAACTGAAAATGCTCTGGATTGCTGATTCAGTTCCGGGTGGATTTAAGACGATTTAAAATTGTATTATTCCGCGCTAAATATCTGTTATTTCCAAATCGTTTTGAGTCTTTTAACTATCAGCTTTATGCCACAGATGTCAAGCTCTGAATTTGATAAAAACAAAAAAATGAAAAAAAACTAAAATTTTTGTTGACATTTATAAATATGGAGAGTAGGTTTAGGTCATCTAGGGATTTAAATTTTTTCCAAAACGTTTTGGAAAATTATTTAAAACCTTTATTACGGTATGGTAAATCACTTTGCCGAAATTACTAATCGAAGAAAAGGAGTTGGGATATGAATTATTTCATGAGTGCAATGAAAGGCGCGTTGCTGGTAGTTGTTTCCACAACGCTGATAAGTCTACCTACGATGGCAGGTGAGTATAAGGGGCCGAGCCTCAACGGGCAAACACTTTCAATTGCTGGTCCGTGGTTGACCTCGGATGAAGAAAATTTTGAGAAAGTCTTAGCCTACTTTGAAAAAGCTACGGGGGCAAAGGTCGAATATGCTGGTTCTGACAGTTTTGAACAGCAAATAGTGATTGACATCAAGGCGGGTAGCCCTCCAAATCTTGCTGCATTTCCTCAACCTGGTCTCGCCGCAAATATGGCCGCTATTGGAGGATTGGTGCCTCTTGGCAGCAAGAGCGCAAACTGGGTCAAGAAAAATTATGCTGCCGGTCAGTCCTGGGTTGATCTTGGTACATACAAAAACAAAAGCGGCAAGAAAGAGTTTTACGGCTTTTTCTATAACGTGAACGTTAAATCCCTTGTTTGGTATTCCCCGGAAAACTTTGCTGACGGAGGATATTCGGTACCAAATACGATGGAAGAACTAGTTGCGTTGAGTGATCAAATTGTCAAGGACGGCGGCACACCGTGGTGTATCGGACTTGGATCTGGAGATGCGACAGGTTGGCCTGCAACCGACTGGGTTGAAGATCTGCTGTTACGTACACATCCTCCTGCTGTTTATGATGGTTGGGTCAGTAATGAAATTAAGTTCAACGATCCACGAATTGTTAGTGCGATTGAGACTTTTGGTAAGTTTGCAAAAAACAGCAAATATGTGGACGGAGGAATGGCCGCGGTTGGATCAACTGATTTCCGGGATAGTCCTAAAGGTTTGTTTACTGTACCGCCTCGCTGCTACATGCATCGTCAGGCAAGCTTTATTCCTGCTTTCTTTCCTAAAAGTGTGAAAGTCGGTACGGATGCAGATTTCTTCTACTTTCCTTCTTATTCCACCAAAAAATTGGGTAATCCAGTTCTAGGTGGTGGGACCTTGATCGCCATGACCAAGGACAGTGGAGCAGCACGTGCTTTTATGGAGTATTTGCGGCATCCAAAATCTCACGAAATATGGATGGCCGGCGCAGGTTTTTTAACACCTCATAAAGGTGTAAACCTGAACAAGTATTCCAGCGGTACTTTGCGAAAGCAAGGAGAAATCCTGCAAAACGCAACCACCTTTCGCTTTGATGGTTCCGACTTAATGCCTGGTGCTATCGGTGCAGGTTCTTTCTGGAGTCAAATGGTGTATTATGTTAGTGGTGCTTCAGCTCAAAAGGTCGCTGATAATGTACAGGCCAGTTGGGATTCCATTAAGTAAAATAGTTGTTCTCTAGCGACCGTTAAAGGCGCGGTCTAAATATATGCACTTTGTATTAGTGACGCGCATCCGTTATTTTTAAAGGCGGATGCGCATTGGTGCATTACGTCGATGGACCATTTTAAACGTCTTTTTAGGTACCTTCCTTTTACCATTCTCATTTGATCCTTTATGGCAGGACAAATATTAGACGCATTGATTGCCGTTGTCTCTGGTATAGGAGTTTGCGTCCTGTATTTTGCCGGCAGCAATTATCTGCTTGAGCTGATATTTTCAGATGCGGATGGTTTTTCATCCACTAAAGATCAATGGCGTAGAGCTATCCAGCCTTGGTTGTTTTTGGCTCCGGCTTTATTTCTGCTCTGCTTTTATCTGGTCTATCCTGTTTATGAGACAATCAGATTGAGTTTCTTTAACTTTGGAGGTTTTGACTTTGTAGGGCTAAAAAATTATCTTTGGGCATTTGGAAATCCCGAGTTCATGCAGGCAATTTATAACAATCTGTTGTGGCTGGTGTTTGTACCAACCTTGAGTGTGGTGTTTGGTTTGCTGGTGGCAATACTTGCTGATAAAGTTTCATGGGGTACAATTGCCAAGTCTTTGATTTTTATGCCAATGGCAATTTCTTTTGTAGGGGCAAGTGTGATTTGGAAATTTGTTTATGATTTTCGGGGGCCGGATATTGAGCAAATTGGAATTTTGAATGCCTTTGTCATGTTGTTCGGTGCAAAGCCTCAAGCCTGGATTACGCTTCCTTACTGGAACAATTTTTTCCTGATGGTGATTTTGATCTGGATTCAAACAGGTTTCGCGATGGTGATTTTCAGTGCAGCCCTGCGCGGAATTCCGGAAGAATCCCTGGAAGCAGCACGTATAGACGGAGCAAATGAGATACAGATATTTTTCAAGATCATGATTCCACAAATTTTAGTAACAATCATGGTTGTATGGACGACAATCACAATTATAGTACTCAAGATTTTTGATATTGTGCTTGCCATGACAAACGGTCAGTGGAATACAGAAGTTCTGGCAAATCTGATGTTTGACTGGATGTTCCGGGGTGGAGGAGATACTGGAAGGGGAAGTGTGATTGCACTGATGATAATGATTGCAGTAATTCCTATTATGATTTGGAATATCAGAAATTTCCGTAAAGAAGAGGAAGATAGATGAATCCTGTTTCACTCAAAAAATTCAGCTTAGCTAAAATCCTCAATACAACAGGTTTGCTGGTTTTGGTGCTGCTTTGGATTTTACCTACCGTCGGTTTGTTGGTGAGTTCTTTCCGTGATAAGGATCAACTTGCGCTCACGGGATGGTGGACCGCTCTTTCAACCGCGGAACGGAACGAATTCAGGAGGACCGGTATTCCGGATGAACAGTATAAACGAGATGGGAAATATGTTATTTCCGGAAAACTACTTGAACCAGGGGGTAAAATAATTCAGACATACAGTACAAATTTCCGTGATCTGACTGTTAATACCGCTGGAGAAACTGCAACATTTAAAGACGGTAGTCTATTTACCTTACAGGAAAACGGTAATTATGAGTGGATTTCAGCCGTCCCTTTCAAGCACAAACGCGGTAAAAGAATTTTTTATGTTGCGAAAGTTCCACCTACTTTTTCATTGGACAATTACCGTGAAGTATTAGCCTCGGAAGGAGTCGGCCAATCTTTTATCAACACACTGAAAGTTACTATTCCGGCAACAGTAATTCCCATCATGATTGCCTCTTTTGCCGCATATGCTTTTGCCTGGATGAAATTTCCCGGTAGGCAATTCCTCTTTGTTTCTGTAGTCGGATTGCTGGTGGTACCGTTGCAGATGTCGTTGATACCATTGTTGAGCATGTATAATGACATCGGGAATTATTTTGGAGTGTCAGGAAAATCGTATCCCGGCATCTGGCTGGCGCATACTGGTTTCGGCTTGCCGCTCGCAATTTATTTGCTGCGAAATTATATGGGCAGTTTGCCTCGAGAGGTCATTGAATCCGCCAAAATAGACGGGGCGACACATTTCCAGATTTTTACACGGCTGGTTATTCCTTTATCTGTACCGGCATTGGCTTCATTTTGTATTTTTCAGTTTTTATGGGTGTGGAATGATTTACTTGTCGCACTTGTGTTTCTGGGCAAAAAAGATGAACAAATTGTACTAACCTCCAAATTACGGGAACTGTTAGGTTCACGTGGTGATAACTGGGAGATTTTAACCAGCAGTGCTTTCATCTCTATTGTCATACCATTGATTGTCTTTTTTACGCTGCAGCGTTACTTTGTGCGTGGCTTGGTTACCGGTTCAGTCAAGTCCTGAAACACAAAGTGGCTCCAAACGTTTCAGGTCTGCATCAAATATAACTTATTTTATTTCTAGGAAAAAATGAATTCTCCGAGTAATTACCTAAATGTGACAGTAAATGAAGATTGGTGGAAATCAGCTGTTTTTTATCAGATTTATCCAAGAAGTTTTTACGACTCAAACAACGATGGAATTGGTGACCTTGAGGGAGTAACAAAAAAACTAGATCATCTTAATGATGGAAACGGTGGAGGTTTAGGTATTGACGCAATTTGGCTTTCTCCATTTTTTACTTCACCCCAAGCAGATTTTGGTTATGACGTGAGTGATTATTGTAATATTGACACGGACTACGGAACACTGGAAGATTTTGACAATCTGGTTGCTGAAGCACACAAACGTAATATTAAGGTGGTTTTAGATTTAGTCCTCAATCACTCTTCAGATCAACATGAATGGTTCAAAGAGTCCAGGTTGGACTGCACTAATCCCAAAGCCGATTGGTATGTATGGGTAGATCCAAAACCGAACGGAGAACCGCCGAATAACTGGCTCGCTGTTTTTGGTGGTGCCGCCTGGACTTTTGAGCCGCAGCGTGAACAGTATTATCTGCACAATTTTTTAACGGAGCAGCCGGATTTAAATTGGTATAATCCGGAAGTTCGGGAAGCATTGGCTGAGGTAGTACGTTTCTGGATGAGACGTGGTGTTGACGGATTCCGTCTGGATACTGCAAATTATTATGCCTATGATCGGAAATTGCGCGATAATCCAAAACGACCTGATGGTTCCCATCCTCTGGAAGATGGTCAAGAAGCAAATCCGTTGAGTGGCTACACGACCAAGTACTCAAAAGATCGTCCTGAAAATATTGAATTTATACATTTTTTACGCAAAATATTTGATGAGAAAGCAAGTTTCACTTCAATTGGTGAAATAGGCAGCAGTGAAGGTTTGGATGAAACCCTGAAACTAGGGGCGGATTATGTGAAGCATGGTGACGGTCTGCATATGGCCTACACATTCGCGATGCTGAGTAAAGAGATGAATGCAGAGTACTTTGACCATGTAGTGCGTTTTACAGAAGATATGATTGAGGACGGTTGGCCCTGTTGGTCACTCGGTAATCATGACTGTACAAGAATGATGACTCGTTTTAACTGCTTTGATGAACGTAAAGGATTTCAGCAGATGATGCTCCTGTTATTGTTGTCCTTGAGAGGTACACCGATTATTTATTATGGGGAAGAAGTTGATATGGAGGAGTATGCTATCACAAAAGAAGAGGTGCGTGATCCACAGGGTATTCGCTTCTGGCCCGATATAAAAGGCCGGGATGGTTGCCGCCTGCCATTCCCATGGGACTCCACTGCTTCAAATCAGGGATTTAATTCCGGTACAACCCCATGGCTTCCCGCAAAAAATGTTTTGTCACTGGATCAGGCAAAATCATCTCGAGAGAGCAGCTATCACGTCCTTTGTGAAATGTTGAGAATCCGCAAAGCTTTTCCCGCGTTGCAAATAGGTGATTTTCGGCGGATTTTGATTGAAGGCGATTCTTATGTTTTTGAGAGGAAGTCCGGAGCCGAAACTTTGATGATTGCCGCGAATTTTTCTGTAGAAGAACAGCACCTTAAATTGCCTGCCAAAGTGGAGCAAGACCTCACTCCTAAAGCTCTGAAACGCTCCTGTAAACTCGATAATGAGCATTTAGTCTTGCCTGGATGCGGTTATTTTATTGGGAAGTTATAAAGAGTTTTGTCAGCAGGAATTCCGGAAAATATTGCAGGCAAAGACTGGCGAGTAAGTCATAGCGTTAAAGCCAAAAACTAAAAAGTGGTTTTTCTGTTGAGGAATTAGTCAGCACTCTTTATTTAGATTTTGACTGTATCAGTTCGTCCTGTTTGACTACATTTTCCGCCATCCGTGCTGACGCGGCATCAATTAAACGGCCGTCGAGTGCGGCTGCCCCTTTTCCTGCAGCAGCAGCTTCCTCCAGAGCTTTAATGATACGTTTAGCACGTTCAACTTCAGCAGCGGGAGGTGAAAATACGGAGTTTGCCAATTCTATTTGCGAGGGGTGAATGGCCCATTTACCTTCATAACCTAAAGCGGCAGCACGTTTTGCACCGAGAATATAACCTTCAGGATCTTTGAAATCTCCAAATGGGCCGTCGATCGGGCGCAGCCCATAAGCACGGCAGGCAATCAACATACGAGAAAGGGCATCATGCCACTGGTCTCCGGGATAATCCGGATTCAATCCGCCGATATAGACTGTGCGTGCCCTGCAACTGGCTGCATAATCCGCGACACCAAAGTGCATCGCTTCGAGGCGTTTGCTGGAAGTTGCAATTGCTTCTACATTCGCCATACCAAGTGTAGTTTCGATTAGGGCTTCTATGGCGATAGGGTTCGTAATCCCTCGCGCTTCTTCGATTTGGGTGAGCATTGCATCCACCATGTATACATCGGCCGCTACTCCAACTTTGGGAATCAGGATACTGTCCAGTCGATGGCCTGCTTGCTCAACTATATCGACGACATCACGATACATATAATGAGTGTCAATGCCGTTGATGCGGATTGAAATCGTTTTTCCCATCCCCCGCCAGTCAATGTCATTGAGTGCTTCTATGACGTTGGTACGGGCTTTTACTTTATCTCCAGGAGCAACCGCATCTTCCAGGTCAAGAAAAACATAATCCACTTTACTGTTGGCCGCTTTTTCAAACATCTCCGTATTCGAACCGGGGACGGCTAATTCACTGCGTTGAAGGCGTTGTCGTACTGGTTCATAACGTGTGTGACTCATTGATCTGTCTCAAGCAAATATAGGTGACTTTAAAAAATAAATAATTTTTCATAAAAATTAAAGACACCATAATATTTAAATTGTAATAAATAAAGCTTTTTTATTTGTCTATTTACTGTTAAATATTTTCAGCAACAATTATGCAGTGATGTAGAGCTTTTTCTAGTTGATAGAAAAATTATTAACAAAAACAATTAGTAAACAAAAATTAATAGATTCCAAAATTAATCCTGGATTATATTTATGCAACATTAAGTTAGCAAATCTCTAAACAGGAGATTAGGAGATGTACTAATTATAATAACAAAAAAAGAAGGCAAGACAATGAGTAGAAAGAATGAATTAGAGGCACAACGCGAGTCATCTATGCAATTGACGGCAGGTGGAGTTCCCGCAAGAACAATCAACCCGTTTTTTGGGGTCGGCCCGATCACAAACATGACAACCGATGAGGTTGACCGACGAATGGCGCGCTTTGAGTTTGAAGCGTGGCTGGAGAAAAATTATCAAAAACTGGATGACCAGGGACAAAAAACAGGTCCGGTGACGACTGGTGAACTTGATCGCTGTATGCACCGCGGTTATCCGGCAGATAAAGTAGTGCTGGATATGATGCGTGAAATTCACAACTATTTTGAGTTTCCCAAACAAAATAAAATGGCGGTTGGTCTGGGAGGTGGACACAGTGGTTTTACAGTCGCGGTGCTGCATTTGATGAACACCGACATCGGTTTCAATGTGTTTGTTGATACACCGAGGCCGGAGTCAGAGGCCGCCAAACACGGTGGAGCATTCAGGCAGTCCTGGGGTGTTCAGTTAATTGAACTTCAGAAATATGCGGAAAACGGAGACGAAAGCCGGATTCATTTTAACAGTACTGAAGGACACATCCCGTCTGCGGATGAACTGCAAAAACTCGGCATAAAGTTGTTTGTCGGCGTGGGGCATGAAACCACCGGAGCGACCACCTATGCTGAAGAAGATGTGCGGAATCTTTTGGAATGGATTGCTCTTGATCCGATAAATCATCATGCGGTAATTGACGCTACTTCAACTCTGGGTGCAATGCCCTGGGCAGAGGATATTGTTCAGCAGGTAGTAGCTAAATGCAGTCTTTTTATGCCTTTTCAAAAAGCAATTGGTGGAACGGCAGGTTATTTCATTGTGTCATTCACACCACAGGCGCTGGATTTGGTTGAAAAAAACGTAAACAATCCTGCGTGGGCAATTCCACGTCAACTTAAACTCGCTCTTCCTGCAGACGGACAACTACCAATTTCAGGCAAAAGAAGTTTAGCTACGGGACCATTTTACGATCCAGCCAAAGAGCAGATGATCGGTGGAATTATCAACACTTTTAGTACCATTGCCTTCGCAGAAACAACGTTCGGCTTGCTCAGTTCGGAAAAGAAAGTGGGTTCGGTACGTGATCTAAACAAACGTTCAATAGCAAACCGTGCCGAGGTCGAGCGATGGGTTGCAGAACATCCGCTTTTTGCATTGGGGGTTGAGGATAGTTCAAGGCGTGGTGCAGCAGTGACACTCTTAAAAGTCAATGATGCTGATATAAACGATGCAGGATTGCACGCGAGTATCATTGCTAAAGCGAAGCAGCTTTTAGGTTTTGAAGGTTTGACTCATCCAAACGGTGATTATGAGCGCGGATTGGATGTGGCGCGTTACGTCAATACCTTTCCGGGAACTCCTGGAGATTTTCGACTATGGATTGGAGGAATGCGTCCTGTTTCGGATATTAGTGCGGTGTTTGACAATCTTGAATATGCGTATCACCGTGCAAAAATTGTTGTTATTGAAGAGGAGCTTGCCAAAGATGGGGTGACGTTTGAAGCATCCTCTGCAGCTAATTCAAGAGTGAGAAAAGACGATTCGAATCGAGCCTACAAAGTGCTTATTGCGGATTTAGTCGGCTTGAAATTTGATTCAGATGGAAATCCAGATTTCAGCCAACTTCAGTCGTACATCGAAGAAAAGGGAGGGGTATTTCATGAGGGCCCTTTAGCAGATGCAGGTAATTTGGAAACAGGTAAAATCCATTTTTTCTACCAGCCGGATTTGAGTCGTGCCGACGAAATACTACCTCAAACCGATCAGGGGCAATATGACGCGTTGATTGCCGCAGCGACTTTTTTCCCAAAAGAATCCGTTTTTAATGAAGGTGGAGTGCGCATCGGAGCAGGCACCGGAAATATGGGTAGCGCCTCTTGGGGCGGCGGAAACGGAGCAGGCGGAGTTTCCCCGTTGATGAACACACCAAGCTTTAATAGCAGAGCCACAGCGCATATGGCGTTTAAGGCCTTGTTGAAAACTTCACCTGACTTGGATGTGACTACTCTTCATCAACTCGTGATTGATAAAAATTTTGATACAGGAAAGCAGCTTAAAGAATTTCCTACAGAAAAAATTGAAGGTAAACGGATCGGCATCGTCGGTATCGGAAACATAGGCCGTGAAGTCGCGAAAATCGCGCAGGCATTCAGTATGGAAGTCGTCGTTCACGCACGTCCACGGCACAAAAAATGGATTGAATCAGAAGGTTTTCTTTACGCTCCTACCATCGAAGACGCAGCAAAAGGTGCGGATTTCATAAGCTTCCACACAGGTCTGGGTGCCCCAAATCCGGATAGTGGAAAATTTGAAAATGAAGGTATGATTGGCGAAAGTGTTCTCAATGCTTTGAAAGATGGAGCGGTACTGATCAATTACGACCGTGGTGAAGTGGTGGACGCTGAGGCGCTGGATAAAGTATTGTCCAGTGGCAAAGTACGCTATGCGGCAATTGACGCTGATATTTTTAAAAATCCGGACAGCGGTGAAATTACCGGACCAATGGCACCTTATCTTGATTTAGAAAAAAAGCATTCAGGGAAACTGGAACTACTACCGCACGCCGCCGCTGACACGGAACACGTTTCCAGAGTCGAAGGTGCAAAACAGGCGGTTGATCAAATCTTTTCCGTGATCCAGTTCAAAACCGTAATTAATCTCAAAGGCGATTTACCGGGCGGTTACACTGATGACGGAGCTAAGACAGTTTCCGGAGTCGGTAAAGTCACAAAACAGCGCTTAAGTGAATCGGCAGACGATGTTCAATTTCTGGCGAAAATGCGTAAGACAACTGAAGAGATCACAGCGATCTGGGGTGCACTGGACTCGACGCCAAATCCTGAACGACGTGCGGAACTGATTGAACGTTACGGATCTAAATTGATTTTGGCTTCCAACACCTATGCTTCTTTAATTGATGGTGAAGGTCTCAAAGGACCGTACGTGGACTAAAACAGGGAGAAAAATATCGCACGTCATCACTCTCTTGAAGATAACCAATTTGCGCTACTGCGGCAGATTTTCGCCGCAGAGTATCCATTTGATGCTTCAGGATCAAAGGTTGATTTTACTTCTAAGGAAACTCATTTCAAAGCTCTCAATTCCGGACGTTTGAGTTTTGTTTTTCTTGCAG
>Ga0208407_1000280_pt1 | contig 24135 bp, 30 predicted proteins | sample ETNtaG_9_FD_185775 | JGI IMG/M metagenome (GOLD analysis project Ga0208407, IMG submission 185775) | Marine microbial and viral communities from oxygen minimum zone, Eastern Pacific Ocean - ETNP201406SV69 (SPAdes) (version 2) | ecosystem: Environmental > Aquatic > Marine > Oceanic ...
CTATAGCACCATGTATCGAATGGTATTTAGAAAAAAACGCAACCGAAGAAATGCGAAAAAAATACGAACCAGTTAATAAAGTTTTTAAAACTATGATTATTTAATAAAACATATTTTATTATACCAGTACCGTGATATAATAAAATATGATCCTAGCGGGGGTCGAACCCGCGACCTCGGCGTTGCGTACGTGACAATAAAGCCACTTAGGTATACCTAGTAATGTATAAGCACCGCGCTCTAACCAATTGAGCTATAGGATCGTATCTATACATCAACCATAAACTTTAAGCCAAATACAACTTTTATTAATCGCAAAACATACTCTTTGTATTCAATCATTTTTAGTATTATATTACTAATTACCTTTATACAAGTTTACGATGGAGCTGGATGTGAATGTAAATCGTTATGTGATAATTCCTTACTCGCTCTTCTCCCATATTCTAAATCTGGTGTAGCTGCCCTCGATTTAGCTAACCATTTAACAATCTTACGTTTATTGTATTCACTATCCGTACCACCACCAAGGTTTGTTCCTATTACGTTCAAACCATTACACACATCGGGTTTATTTTCTTTATCTGGAAACGCCATATTAAATGCGTCTATAGCATTTGGTGGAATATCCGGTGAATCATCCAAAAGTCTATCGTATTCTTGTCTACATTTAGACACGAATTCATTCACATCACCTCTATGATCAGTTTCAAGTGAAAGTTCCATCTCGATATTTCTATAGAATTTAGACCATTGAATACACATAGAAGAATGTGTTTCCATCATTTTTGAACTATTATTAAACTTGGAAACAGATGTAAGTATACCTGCAAGTACGTTTAAAAACGCAAAAAAGTATTGGACCGCTATGATTTGTTTTTTCTTTTCATCTGACATCGTTTCGTCATTTGGACTCAGAACCGCAAAACCACCAACACCTGTTATACTCGATATTATTATACATGGATACGATAACCAATCGTTTTGTTTTTTGTAAAACATACGGGAATAGTTATGTAGCCACCGATATCCAGCAGCTTTTTCGGCCCATCCTATAAGGAGTTTTTCCTGTTTTGGACACCAATGATGCTGTTCTGGTATAGTAACTCCCATTACTATTTCTTAGAAAATAAGTATGCGTATTCCCTGGCTAATGTATCAACACGTTCATTGTTTACGTTTCCGTTGTGCGCCTTTACCCATTTAATATCAATGATTTCAAATTTACGCATTAATTCAATCAGTTTTATCCACTCATCTTTATTCTTTACATCACCTCCTGACACAGTTTTCCAACCGTTACGTTCCCAATTCTTAGACCATTCCGTCAAACCCATACGTACATAATTACTATCAGTATACATGCGAATATATTTAATTCCCAATTCTATACATTTTTCCATGGCTTTTATAACTGCTATCATTTCCATAACATTATTCGTCGTAATATCCATACCACCGCTATTTTCTATTTTATGGACGACAGTCGAAAGTGTTCCAATTATAAGGTATGCCCAGCCACCAGGACCAGGGTTACCTAAACAACTCCCATCCGTATATACGTCTATCATTTATAGTATACATATGTTTTAAACTTTATACTTCTATTATTTGTTCTCGTTTTCGTGGGAAACACTTATAATAACACTTATAAACTGGTTCTAATAAATAATACACACACCAAATAGTTCCCAAAATTATTAAAAATATATAAACACCTCCCATTAACCTAAGTTATACTTAAAATTTTAAGTATATTATAATATAATAATGTTTCATCAAGATTGGGACGAAATTACTATACACGGAAAAACAATAAAGAAAGAACACGAAAAGGAAAAATATGTTAAATTTATGGGTCAAGAAATCAAATTACCTAAAAGAAATCAGTATTCTGGTAAAACACCCGAGCAAAAACTTGATGAAGCCGTACTAGGTGGTACACATAAGAAAATTAGTAAAGAAACGGCATTGACTATCCAAAGAGCACGCGTTGCAAAAAAATATACACAAAAAGAACTTTCAAATCTCATAAACGTATCAACAGATATCATTTCTTCATACGAATCAGGTAAAGCTATTCCAGATCACAAAATTATGCAAAAACTGCGTCGAGTTTTGGGTGTTAAACTTTAAAATTTGTTCTAAATTTTAAAATCTAAATTTTATTTATTTTTTAAATTTTATTTTTTTACTAAATCAGTAAACTAAGATATGCTTAGTTGGAGAACGCGAGACCGCCCATACCGGATTGGATTCTGAGGACGTTGTAGTTGACCGCGAACATGTGGAGAGTGTTCTTCTCGGAACCAGCCTTCGTCTTGATCGCAACTTGCGCGTTGTCGATTCTGGAGAAGTTGCAAGTACCAGTTGGTTGATGCTCTTCTGGCTTGAGGGCAAAAGAGTACGAGTAGATACCTGGCAATGGGGAACCAGAGTGATGGTTGTATGGTTGGACAGCGTTAAAGTACTTACCGCCTTGTTCCTTGAATCTGTCTTGACCGTTGAGGACCAACTTGAACGTGTCGAGTGGACCGGCAGTGTCTTCGGAGAATTTGGTATTCTCATCGGCGAGAGCGATTGGCGAACCGAGCGCGTTTGGCGCAACAGCGACGTTGGAGACCGCGGCGAGACCGATAAGGTTAGAGGACAAAGCCAATGGTTCACCCGAAGTAAAGTTCCACAAGTTGGAGCTGTCGACATCAGTACACCAGACCAATTCCTTGACTGGGTGGTTGTACGACAATCTGATTTGCTTTTGGGAGCCAACAGTGATCGAATCGGAACCAGTGTGTTGCACTTGCTCGATGAGGTATTCGTGACCCTTTTGCGCGAATCGTCTGCGCTCTTCGGTGTCAAGGTAGACGTAGTTGCCCCAGACCTTGAAAGTCTTGGACGCATCAACGAAGTCCGTAAAGTCAGAGGACAAGTCAATGTCCAATCTCACTTCGTGGTATTGCAAGGCAATCAATGGCAACGCCAATCCTGGGTTGCGGTTGAAGAAGAAGATGAGTGGCAAGTAAAGGGCACCATCAGTCGTCGAGGAGGAAGTCATCTTACCGTAGTTGAGCTTACCTTCGGCAGTCAAGTACAATTCAGAGTACAATCTCCACCACTTTTGGTAGTGCTTGTCGATTCTTTGACCACCGATGGACAATTCAACATCCTTGATAGCACGCTCCGCCATCCACGCATCGTGCGTGCCGAGCTTGGCAGACGCTGGCGCCTTCATTTCAATGTACATGTCAGCGATCAAATCACCGTTTCTGGCGACAGTAACCGAAACGCGACCAGAGTTACCTGGGGTACCGTTGACGGTTTGTTCGATGTTTTCCATCGCAAAGTTGGTGTGGCGTTTGTAAACCGCCTGGAAGAAAGTGACTTTTGGGTTACCAGTCAAGTAGACATCTTGGGCGCCATAGGCGACGAGTTGCATGAGACCACCGGCCATTTTTAGTTTGTTTGTACTATACACTGAGATTTTTTTTTCGGACGATGGATGCGAAAAAACACAGTTTGATTTTTCCTGGTGTATATAAATGTCTACTCACACCGAACCCGAAACACCAAAATTAGAAGAAACTTTTTTGGAAAAAGATCCAGAAAACGATTCTGAATATATCGAATCTGAAATTTCATCTGAAGATATCGAAGATAAAAGTTCTTTATTCGATAACGAAGGTGTTGATTTAGATGATATAGGAAGTATAAATATATCAGACGACGAAGATGATTATGAAGAACCATTTATTGATATGGGGGGTCTACTGACATCAGTACTCACAACAGAAGAAGGTGAAACCGTATGTTCTGCCCTGATAAATATTTCAAGACAACTTGAAATGCAAAACAAGATCATGATTAAAATGTTAGCTCAACTTCAAAAATAAAAAACAGACTTAGAAAAATAACAGGTAATATTTATAAGATATGAATACTAATTCCAATGAAATTTTCATAATCAGCGAAGACTACAATCTCGCGGAAAGTAAAGTAATTCAGTATAACCAAATCATCAATAATCTTGGTATTGATGATATTGGTGATTATATACGCAAGCAGGAATATATATGGAATGTATATGGTGATCAGGAACCACAAGAAAATATACCAATACCCCTCCAACTTGCGTATTTACACTTTTTTGATAAAAATACAAGAGAATTTGCTAAACAGTCAGAAGCCAACTGGAATATCGGTGTTATGAATACGTATTTCCAAACACATGTATCGTGTTTAAGTTCTGCATACAACAGGTGTCAAGTATTGAATGTACTCAATTTTGAAGATAGTGATAATGATGTGACATACTCGACTCGTTTAAACAGGATTTTAAGTCAAATTGAAGACGCCTGGCAATTCTGTTTTAGATACGCGCGTATATATGATAGAGTAAACAATCCACCCACTGCAGAAGATCTATCTGTAAGTACGGATCCAAGTATTTTTAGGTTTTCTATGCCAAATTTTGAGGAAAGAACACCGTTTCAAACGGTTCTTATTACTTTTTTAAAGGAACTATTTGAAAAAAATATAAGAAGGTACAAGGGTTACGTGTGTACACAAATCAAGACACCTGTTGGTAATTACGATACACGTGCATGGAAACAGGTTGAAACTATAAAAGATCACGTTTTTAAATCTTTTCCAAAAGAATCACGATTCGAATTATGGGACAAAATGACTGCACAAGGTACGTCTATGATACAACAATTAATCAAATTACTAGGCGATTGCCAAGATGCACAATTCCCAGAAATAAAAAAGAATAGACATCTTTGGTCTTTTAATAACGGTCTATTAAACGGAAAACATTGGTGTGGTTTAACAAGTACATGGGTATCCGCGTTTTATCCATACGATTCATCAGAAGCTATTAATCTTGACCCACGTGAAGTAAGTTGTAAATACTTCGATTTAGATTACGTAGATTATAGTAGCCTTGAAGACTGGTGGGATATACCAACACCGTACTTCGATAAAGTTCTTAACGCACAAGAATTCGAAGAAGACGTGTGTAAATGGATGTACATTATGGGTGGTAGACTATGCTTTGACTTAAACGAAGAAGGTTTAGACAAATGGCAAATTATACCATTTTTAAAAGGTATCGCGAGATCTGGTAAATCAACACTTATTACTAATGTATTTAGTAAATTTTATGAAGGTCAAGACGTTAGAACATTATCAAATAATATCGAAAAGAAATTCGGATTAATGGGAATCTATGATGGTTTAATGTTTATCGCACCAGAAATCAAGGGAGATTTACAACTCGAGCAGGCCGAATTTCAATCCATTGTTTCAGGTGAAGACGTTTCCATTGCAATTAAAGGTGAAAAACCTAAAAGTATGAAATGGAGTATTCCTGGTATATTAGGAGGAAACGAAGTACCTACATGGCGAGATAATTCCGGAAGTATCATCAGACGTTTGATGACTTGGAACTTTAAGAAACAAATCAAGGAAAAGGATACCGATCCTATGTTAGACATAAAATTAGAAAAAGAACTACCAGCTATTTTACAAAAATGTTTACGTGGATACTTGGAATATGCGCAAAAATATAGAGGTGAAGATATATGGAATGTCATCCCAAAATACTTCGTATCTATTAGAAAACAAATTGCGACTATAACTAACCCCCTCGAACACTACTTGGAATCAGATGTAATTATATTAGGAAACCATAATAGCGTGAAATGCCCGATGAAAATTTTCAAGGAACGTTTCAATAGATACTGCAACGCAAACAATCTTGGACGCCCAAGATTTAATTCAGATTTTTATATTGGACCTTTCAGTAGTAGGGATATAGAGGTTAGACGTGTATCTGCACCGACACAATACAGAGACGAATCAAAGGAACGTATAAACGAAGACTTCGTATTTGGCGTAGACATAAAAGAAGATGATGATCCAGAACACGGATAAATATAGAAGAAAATCTCAGTATACAATAAGCATGGATCCAAAACAGTTCCTTAGAAATTCAAATATACAGGTTCACAGATCCAACTCAACTTCCCAAATAGTAGGTGCTGCACAACCAGTTGTACAAGCGCGTTCTACTTTTAGAGAACTTCGAATAGGTCGATTTAAACCCGGTTTATATAACGTTCTAGTTAATAAAGATTTTAACGATAAAAGCGAAAGCAATGTTGATTTGTTATATATATTAAAACAAAAACCAAAAGGACATGCACAAATAGCACCCGGTTTAACCATAGACCTTAATGAAATAAGAGGTATTTATGGTCGTTTCCAAGTAGGTGCTATACATACAAGTAATTTTGGTATAAGAGGAAATTTAAACAAAAATTTCTTTTCTGTACAACTTTCCGGATACATGACAGATGGTCTAGAAAGAAAAAATTTTAGTTTTAATGTGTATAAAAATGGTAAAATACGTTTTTCTGGTGGATTTTTAGGATCTAAAAATTTAAAAAAACAACCCGAATCCTTACGTAAATATATCATAGATACATACACAAAAAAAGAAGTATTTTTATATAACGAAATCAAATACAATAATATTGGTGGCCAATTCGCAACAAATGCAAATTTTAATTTAACTAGAATAGCTCAAGAAAATCCACTAAAAACAGTTGTTGATTATTTACCAGAATCATCACCATTTCTTTATATTACGTATAAAGACCACAGTTACATACTATCATCCAAATCAGGACAATTGGGTGCAGGTATAGTACAATTACAAGGTGAAAATAATCCAGACAACCTCGAAAAGGCATATTCAACAGGTGTTGAACTCGTTGAAAAATTACACGAATTAGGATACACGATGGGTTTTGTGAATAAAAATGTTAACGCAAAACCTTTATTAACTAGAAAAGAAAAATTAAAAGCATCGACGTGTCCAAAACCTAGAAGACCACCATGTAAAGAAGGTTTTGAATCTAGAAAAAATCCACAAGGGTATGACTGTTGCTTTAAAATACCAAAAAGAAAACCATCGAAGAAAACTACAAAAATACAAAAAAATACAAGTATCACATACGATAAAGATGGTACAATGAAAATAGGTGGTCGTAAATGCGAACGTCTTACTAAACCAGTTTTACTTGAAGTTGCAAAAAAATTAGGCGTTGTTGACGTAAAAAATAAAAGCAAAAAAGAAGATATATGCAAGGCATTAGACAAAATTGAAAAAGGAAATTCTAAATATAAAATTGACAACAAATTATGTAGAGAAATGAAAAAGGATCAACTCATCGCAATAGCGATATCTAAAGGTATATCTATAAAAGATACAGATACCGTTAAAGTATTGTGTCAAAAACTTCAAAACAGGAAGAATACACCAAACACACCAAACACACCAAACACACTCGCTAAAGAAATGGAAAAGGTGTTGAAAAATAGAGAAAGAAAAAATAAGAGAATACCAATCAATAAAAAAAGAAAACTTAACCAAGAAAGCATAAAAAATGATTTAATAAAACTTTACGGTAAAAGATGGTTGAATAAATATAGAAATGTTATGAATATTAATAAAGATGTACAAGAAGTTAAGAAAAAATTAAACAATATGGAAAATAAAAAGCAATCGGTATCGAGTAATGGAATTATTAAAAAAATGGCTGCAGACAAAATTAAAAGGAATATGGTAAAGAATTGGAAATTCGATAAACAACAGGAATTAAAGAAACTTTTACTCCAGAAAGAAGCTAATAATATTTACGGTAAATTTGGTAAAAACGAAGTAAACAGAATCGTTAATTTTGCAATGTCGTTACCAAAGACACCCAATCTTAATAGTAAAAGAATAATAGATTTTATAAAGATAGGAAGAGAACTACGAGGACAACCACCACTCGCATTAAATAAAAAACGAGTAGTACCACCAAAACCAAAGGTACCTAGAAAACCAAGAGTTATTAAAAGAGCACCCATAAAGAAAAAATCACCCGTAAAACAAAAAAATAACGTCGCGCGACGTTTAAAATTTAACTCGAACTCGAACTCAAACTCGAACTCGAACTCAAACTCAAACTCTAAATCAGCGTCCCGTTCGAAATCCAATAAAAAATTACTTAATGAAATATACGCCAATTTCGAAAAAAAATATAAAAACACGTTAAAGAATAAAAGAAAATAATTAAATAATGGAAAACCCGAGGTTTTTATTACTAAATCGCATGCGACAAAATACAAACGGTATTGTAATAGACGAATTAGAATACAATAATAATAATTATATTTTGTCAAGTGTTATAGATGGTATATATTTTACTTTAATCGATTACATACAATTGGAAAGAAAAAAACATACTATAGGTAAATTAGAATTGGAATACGCTTACACGGAAAATTTTCATGTTAGCGAAGATCCCATAAAATATTTAGAAGAACATCGTGAGTACGATGATATCGGACTAATGATGCATGTATTTGATAATTTTAACAAAATGAATTCTAATAAACATAGAAGATTAATGTTTTATTTTATGAACATTTTATACTTCGATTTATAAGTTTGTCTGGTTCAGATATCTGCTTTAAATGTTTCGCGTGATATGAAAAATCATAACCCAAGAATTGATTCTTTATTTGACCCGAAAGTGCAAAAGCTTCCAATTTTCTAGAAACTTGAGAACACACAGACTTTACTTCTAAAGATAAAAATCTATCTTCCATTATAACAAATTCTTTCAATGATTCTTCCGTCATTTTATCTTTTTTCATTTTCTCAAACATTTTTTTAGATTGACCTTGTGAAACATAAAAATATTTTGATTTATATCCTGAAATAATAACACGATCACCAGTTATATCAATATCAGTGTATATGAACATGAATACAATGCACAATATTAATAACCAAGCTAACATATATAACTATCCAACATATTAAAAAAATCCTTCACTTTGTGAGTAATATTAAATAATGTATCATTATCGTTTACCTTTCTCGGATCAATAATTTCAAATTCTACTTGAAACACGGTAGATTCTTCTGCATCCATATCATCCACCGTACCTGTAGAAACTGTCATATCTATAGATAAGTTCTTTCTAATAAAGGATGTTCTATGCCGAACTTTCTTACTATCAAAAGTAGAATTTCCATTGTCTTCAATGGGTGTTTCTCTTGATATACCAAATCTTATATCAAAAGGAGCATTTTCAACTTGTTTAAAATCCTCTACATGAACACGCTCTTTCTTAATAAAAGTTTCTTCCCCAGATTTATCATCGATAGTTAAACGTGTTTTATCTTCTGCACGATGATAAACTTCTGTAGTAGCAGCATTTATACTTTCCCAACCAGTATACTTGTATAAACCAGCCAAATATTTATCAAATGTATCTTTACCCACATTTGTATCAAAAAATGTACCATTGTATTTACCAAGTCTCAATTCCATCTCAATGTATTCTTCATCTTTGTACTTATCTACTAAAGGTTTTATAGAATCACAAATAGCGTGAACGTTCATTTTGTTTTTTACATTTTAATTATCGCGTCTTCTTCTTAAGCCTTTTTTATCACCTTTTTTTATATGCACGGATTTATAAATATAGGTAACACGTGTTATTTTAATTCTGCTATGCAAATAATGCTACATATACACGAAATATCATCACATATATTAGATAATAAATATACTGGTGAGTGTAAATTTACAAGTGCATACGAACAACTTGTTCATATATATTTCAAGACTCAAGACTCAAAAGCTTTTACAATAAAACCAATACTAGAAGAATTTATTAAAATTTTTCCAAGATTCACAATTGGATATCCACACGATTCTCAAGATGCACTTTTTTGTATAATAGACATTCTCGAAAAAAGTTACCCTTACATTAAAGAACTTGTATACGGAGAAATTACACAAATAACTATATCACCAGTAGGTAAAAATACAATAAAAATACCTTTTTGCATCCATATATTAAACGTAAAACAAAATGTAAAAGATTTAAATATAATGATAACGGAAAGTCAAAAATGGAACACTTTAGAAGATTACATTGATAATAACGATAAAAAACATAATGTTGCAACAACACGAAATATATTTTCAAGGTATCCAAAAATATTATTAGTTTCATTCGATAAAAAAAGTTATGTGAAAATTGACGAAAAAATAAACATAAATAATAATATTTACGAGTTAAGATCTACTATAATTCATAAAGGTATACAATACGGTGGTCATTACATGTCTACAACAAAACTAGGTGATGATTGGATAATACAAGACGACGATAAGTTAGGTAAATTAAAACAATTTCCTACAGAAGATAATCATTTTATACTGGTGTACAGTCTAAAAACTCCTTCATGATAATATTCTCTTTTATGTTTACGAGTGTTCTATAAAACGTTCTCCTACTATTAGGAAATGTTTTATCACTTCGTTTCTTAATAGGTTTCCACCAAACTGGTCCATTTTCCCAATTCACATACATACATTCAACAATATCACCAATTTTCAACCATTTATAATCACTCATTTTTTCAACGGGTATAGATGATTCAAATATATGCTTTCCCCTATCTTGTATATATAATCTCCATACATGTGCACCAGGTACACACCCAGGTGTTTCTGCGGTTGGACCCTTTTTAACAAGAAAATCGATAGTATTTTTATTTCTTGGTTTCCATTTAAACATGGTATTATGAGTACCTATACGAATAGGTTGATCTATAGGTGTAAAAATAAGACCATCAATTTCTTGTTTTACTTTAGGAAGGTATTTGTCCATAAACTCTTTAAAATCTCTATGTAAATGAAATGTTTTTACTTTCAATGTAATAGAATCCGTTTTTAAAACCATTGCTTTTTTAACTGTTTTTTCACAATGATCCAAACGTTCCAAAAAACCTTGATTACCAACAACTTCACCACATGTCATTAAACAATCATATATCATGAATTCGTTATTATACAATTCACCTTCAAGTATAGTACCCTTAAATACAGCCATTCTAAAATTTAAAGGTGCTACAAACATTTCCAAGGCTCTGTTTATAAAAACACACACTTTCTGCATTCCAAATTGTATGGCGATCATCATATATCGTGTACCATCCGTCTTCTCACAAACAACATAATTATTTTTTTCCAAAATACCAAAATGTTCTCGTTCTATAGATATGGGTTGACAACCTGGAAATATACCTTTACCCTTTGTACCCCATGATTCCTCCATAAAGTTAATCGTATATTTGTAAAGAGGATCATCCTTCTTTACAAACACGCGGTTCATTCTGTTCTATATTTTTATTTTAATCTTTAATTACTTTTAACACCAGTTGCGTTTAAAATATTACTTATACATTCATGAGAATATGTCATAGTCAACTTAGCTTTTGTATACGCATGGATTTTAACACCTGCCTCCTTAAATTTTGAAAACATAACATCCATCCGAGGATAGACTTTACACACACCATACTTTTTATCCTTTACATGCTTTGATACATTTTTAGACATAAGTACCCAACATTTTGAAGATGTTTTTAAAACATTATACATACCATCTGAAACTTTATTACCTACTTCTGTATCAAAATTAAGACCCATCTGTTCGCGTGGTTCTTTAGAATTTTTATTAACCTTATCCTTAAACATACCCCAATCAATTCCTTCAACAACCGCAGGAAAAACTACACACCCAATACCTTCATGTTTATCAAAACACTTTTCTAATGTTAAATCATCTACAGCTATACCAAAATCAATAAAAAATATACGTTCGTGAGTTTTTATATATTTTTGAATAATTTCACACTTTTCATACGGATCATCGTTTACAAAAACAACTTCATTTTCCGTACCACGCTTTTTCATACACAATAAATTAAACCTAAGAATTGTATGAAGCGTTTTAACGGAACACGATTTACTTCGAGTGACTATAATAGTTGCAAATTTCATTTATAATAATAAAAGCCTAAGCCTTAAGCCTATCTTCTAAACATCCAGTGAATGGTAAATTGCCAACGTGCCCTAAAGTAGTTTGAACATCTGCGTATATCTTCCCACCAATTTGTTGCCATCTTCTACAAAAAGCGTAATCTTCTGATAAGTATCTACGATTGTCTGGATCTATCATACAATCGAATATCGCACAATAATCATCGAAATCTCTATTTTGGTGATCATTTTTACAATCCAAATCCTTGTACTTTTCGTGCAATTTTTCAAAAGCCTTACGAGTAATAACCATAAATCCGGTTGGTCCATCTAATACTTCAATAAACCCATTTTTTACATCTCTACGTTCTGCACCAATATTTGCAACTAAAGACGAAGAAAGCATTGCCATATCGCGATTATCATTATTTTTAACAGCGTTATAAGCTTGATCCCACATAACAACCTTTTTAGGATATATAGCCACCGAAACTTCGTGCCCAGACTTAACAAGACGAACAACAGACATCGGATCAAAATCAACATCAGCATCAATAAACATGAAATAATCACAATCAGTTTTTTGCATAAACCTACCAACAGCAACATTTCTAGCACGATGTACTAAACTTTCGTTTTCAGTCGTATCTAAAATCAATTGTATACCTGAGCGTATAAGTTCTAGTTGAAGTTTAATTATACCAATCATGTATTTTTCTAAACATAAACCACCATAACACGGTGTAGATAAAAATAATCGAATAGGATTTTCTGTACTCATTATATTAAATTAAACGTCTAATTCCTCTAAGTGTTTTTTTATAATACTTTCAATTTTATTAATAGTTGGTATAGAAATTGAACATTTTTCACAAATTTCATTTTTGGATACTCGTTTTTTCAAAACAGTGAAAATAATAACAGATGCAACACTATTAGGTGTTTTACTCATGAGTTGTGAACAATCTTCTAATTTTGAACACAACTTATTACAAGACAAACGTTCTTCTCGAGAAACTTCAAAAGTATTAAGTAATCTGTTCATTACATCGTGAGGTAAAGTTGTATAACTATCTATAGTTTTACCAAGTAAGGTTTCTTTAAAAAGTTGTGTTGTTCTACTCACGTCTTTCGAATGTACAGAAAACATTTCTGAAATTTCCTTTGTAGTTCTAGGTATTTTAGACATTCTACACGCAAATAAAACACAATTGGCTTTTATACCAGTTCTAACAGCACCCCTCGTTAGTTTTTTCTCACTAAATTTTTTATACATCATTTTTGCATCTTTTAAAACTGAATCGGGTAGTGTATGACATGACTCTTCTATATCTTTATAAACATGAAATAGTGATCTATCTCTATGATTCATCGATTGATGAAAATTTATTTTAGCCATACGTTTAGTTTCGTAATTTGAAGATCTCTGTGTAGTAATTATAGTTCCTTTACCCCACGAATCTGAAAATAATTCCGGATTAGCGTTAGGGTTTCCACAACGTGAAGGGTCATTAACTCTACCATCTTCTGAAATACCACTCGTCCATTCTGGATTATCGTCTATATAAATATTATCTATTAATCCACAATTTGGACACGTTGGTAATCCTTCTTTTGTAATAATTTTAGCACATTTACATTGTTTACATAAATTTGTATTTACCGGCTTTGATACATTTGGTTTTTTTAGTATTTGATCCACCTGGGACCATATATTAGCAGCCAGTTCTTCCATATTTATAATAAAAAGAATAATTTTTACGTTGTTTTCGCCAACTTAGGTGTTAAAAATTTAACTCATCCGCCTGATTTTTTGCTATTGATTCAATGTTATCTACCATTTGTTTATAACGCAAAGAACCAGGACTTCGTGGATTCCATTCACTCCACTCTTTATCTATCATTACATGATTAGATGGCGGTATAACAACACCATCAATTTCAGTATCCGAAACTATAAACCCGTCTAAATCACTTCCATCGTCATCAGATTCGTCTATTATTTCACTGTCTTCTTCTGAGTCTATTTCATCTATCATGTAGTATAAATTATCCTTTACGTTCTTAAAATATTCACTCGCTTGGTGATGCTCTGATAAATTAACGGCCTGAACAAGTTCATCCTTATCTTCAAGTTCGTATAATCTTGCACCCTTATACGTCATGGACGTTTCAGAATAATAAGCTACCACTAAATAATCTTCGTGGTTCTCTTTCACTTTAGCATACATTTCGTCTTCAATATCTTCTTCTAAGTTCACTAAAACTTTTATTAATTCCCCAGGCTGTATATCTGAAAAATTAATCATATCTAAAGTTTTACGACAAAAATATTTACAGTTATTAGCACACATGGGAGTAGAGATATTATCAAAAGAAGGATGTCAGTACTGCGATCTCGCAGTAGATTTATGTAAAGAATACAAATTAGAATACAAAAAATTAATTATTGATAAAGATGAATTAAAGAAAAGATGTGGAATGTCAGTTTCCACGTATCCACAAATTATAATGAATACAGAACTTATAGGAAATTATTTTGATTTTCAAGATTACCTTGAGGATGCCGAACCAATGTTATTACCAACTTTAGATAGGTTTACAGTTTTCCCAATTGAACACGAAAACCTATGGGCTATGTATAAAAAGGCCCAAATGTCCAATTGGACTGCCGAAGAAATTGACTTCTCAAAAGATATGGATGATTGGATAAAATTAAGTGAAAACGAACAACATTTTATTAAATATATTCTTGCTTTTTTTGCAGGTTCGGACGGTATAGTTTTTGAAAACTTAAACGATAACTTCGCCAGTGAAGTTCAATATACTGAAGCAAGGTCGTTTTATGCATATCAAGAACATAACGAAATGGTTCACGGAGAAACATACAGCAAACTTATTGATAAATATATAAGAAGTTCATCGGAAAAGAAACAACTTTTTGAAGCTATACAGACAATTCCGTGTATAGAAAATAAAGCAAAATGGGCCATGAAATGGTTTGATCGGAAACGAACATTTGGCGAACGATTAATTGCATTTGCATGTGTCGAGGGTATATTCTTTTCCGGAAGCTTTTGTGCTATCTTCTGGTTAAAAAAGAGAGGATTACTACCAGGTTTATGTTTTAGTAACGAACTCATAAGTAGAGATGAAGGTTTACATTTAGAATTCGCAATTGAATTATTTAAAATGTTAAAACATAAACCATCTACAAAAATTATTGAAGAGATTGTTAGAGAAGCAGTCTCTATCGAAAAAAACTTTATTACCGACGCATTACCATGCAGTTTAATAGGTATGAATTCGGAAAAGATGTCAGAATACATCGAATACGTTGCCGATAGATTATTAAAACAAAGTGGTCACGATAAAATCTGGGACACAAAAAATCCCTTTGATTTTATGGAGAATATATCACTGGATGGTAAGACTAATTTTTTTGAAAAGAGAGTGGGAGATTACGGAAAAATAGATGAAGATTCAACTTCAATTGAATTTAATGAAGATTTTTAAGACGTCATAACCATTTTCTTACCGTTAGTACATTCACATGTCACGGCATCTCCGGAATTACCCTCACTCGCGTATTCCGCAGACGCTGGTATATCCGTTTCTTCAGTTAAATCCATAGAACCCAATTTCGCACCAGAATCAAAAGTTGCATACTGTTCTTCGACCATACCTGGTAAAGCATCTGGCATATCAACCATCGCTGGTGGTACAGATGGACCTGCAACTTCTTCAACTTCTTCAACTTCTTCTTCAACTTCTTCTGGTTGGGGCGCTGGACCCTCAACTTCTTCTGGTTGGGGCGCTGGACCTTCAATTTCAAAAGCTTCTTTTTTAACGTTCATCATACCCCAAACAACGAGTAAGAAAACAACAGTGTGGAACATCAAACCTCTACCCGATGGACAACCAGTTGGACTGGATATCCACTTACCAAATATAGCACGTGTAAGACGGAACGTATCTGGATTTGCAATCACAAAGAAAACCATCGCAGACATCAACGAAATAAGGAATTTTTTTTCCTGTTTTTTACCTCCACAACCACATCCACAATCTGGAAATAGCCAACTTTTTTCACCTGATGAGCAATGACCCATTTTATATTAATGTATACTTAGAAAAAAAAATAACTTAAAGTTTGGAATCATATATAATATACAAAAAAATGTCCAATACTATTCAAGTTTCCAGCCAATTCGAACCATCGTCTGTTATCTTCAGTCAATTGAAGAAAGGCAAAAACGGTGGTAAATCCGTGATTCTTATGCACGAAAACAAAAAGAAGCTCTATTTACAACTCCCTTTTATGCGTTCACCATTTGGTCTAAGTGCATTTACTGATGAAAATACGAACAAAACTTCGTATTCGCTCGATCTTTCTTTTGACACTGATAACCAAGAGGCACAGGGACTTTCTTTTAAACTAAAAGAACTCGATGAAATTATTCTTAATAAAGTTGCCGAAAATTCGACAGAATGGCTTGGTAAAAAATACGATATCAATGTAATTCGAGAAGCCCTGTATAAACCTCTTGTTAGACAGGGAAGAGAGTCCTACCCAGATACACTCAAGCTAAAGGTTCAAACAAACCAAGAAGGTGAATTTATATCGGAAGCATACAATTCAAACCGTGAACAAATTCAAATCGATCAAATTGAGAAGGGTCAAAGATGTATGTGTATCGCCGAAATTAACCAAATTTGGTTTATTGACAATAAATTTGGTGTAAGCGTTCGTTTATCTCAAGTTCTTTGTGGTGAATCAACGCGATTACCAAAGTTCGCATTCCAGGGGTTGCCAGATTTACAAAAATCAAATGAAGCCTATATTGAAGAACAAATTGAAGAAATTATGGATGATCTTATTGACGAATAAAATATTAATATACAATAGACATGGAACGTGAAATACACGAAAGAAATTTAAAAGTTATAGCAATACAAACAAAAAATAAAAAAAATACACAAGCTAAAAAAATTAATTTAGGTAAAAATCTCATGAAAAGTATACAGGGTATGGGATGTAAACCAGAAAAAGTTTTTTACGCATCCGGTAACGAGGTAGTTGTATCAAAGGATAAATCCCCGTTCTTCGCCGTTGAAAAATCCTCAGAAATAACACGAGGTATGAAAAAAATAGGTAAAGGCCAATGGGGTCAGGTATACATGGGATGTATAGATAAAGAATGTAAGAAACCAATCGCTATAAAAATCGTTAAAAACGCAACCATAGATCACGAATATAAAATGGGCAAACGCATGGCACATTTTGGGGGTGTTCAACCATTTACATTAGAAAAATGTAATAACATGTCATTTATGTATACACAATATGCAAATAATGGAACTTTACGCGATTTTATTAAAAAAAACAAAAACAATATTTTACCTATACATTTCAGAACCATTATAATACAAGTTTTACACAGTTTATACAAAGCACAATTGAAATACCCAACGTTTAGACATAATGATTTACACACGGATAATATATTAATAAATACTTCAAGTCCATCTCGAGTCCGGATTATAAAAGCATCTAACATACAATTTAAAGTCCATGATATCGGTTTACAATCAATGATGGGTGATTTTGGTTTATCCACTTTAAAAAATTATAAATGCCCACCCATTGATGAAGATCCTAGTTGGTACAAGAAAGAAGTGGGTATATATAGAAGTTCACATAACATGTATGACGTTCAATACTTTTTATCAGGAATACGAACCGATATCAAAAATAATGGTATCAGGAATGGTGCAGAAGCAATACAATTCATCGAACGAATTTTACCATTAGATTATTTACATAAAGAATCCAGTAAAGTACACGATTGGAGGTTACGAGCATCACCTTTGGGACACCCCGAATTACCATCATTCAAAAAAATATTTAATGATAGATACTTTTCACCTTATAAAAAGACATCTATACCACTCGATATAAGCACGTTTATTAAACGTACACCTTCAAAACCAAAAAATATTATAGTCAAACACGGTGGTAAAGTTAAAAAAACACTCGAACAAATTAAAAAAGAACTCGCAGCTAAAAACAATAAAAAAATATTAAAACGACCCACTTTAAAAGTAAGAATCCAACCAAAACCAACACCAAAACCATTACCAAAAGTTTCAATGTCAAATAAAGGATACATGAGAGTCGGAACTCGAAAATGTATTTCTTATAAAAAAGAAGAACTTATAAATTTAGCTAAACGTATGAATATTAATACAGAAGGTAAAACTGTAGCAAAAATATGTCAAGACATTAAATTAAAATATATAAAATAAGTATATAAACATGCTTTTATTATTAACACTTGTCGCTATAGACATCTATATACTAATGAATACAGGAAAACCAAAAAAAGAAAGTCACCAAGAAAGTGATGTTGAATGGACAGTTTACGGTACAAATTGGTGTGGTTGGACCAAGAAACAATTAGCATATCTGGAAAAGAAGGGTATATCGCATAAATACGTCGATTGTGAAAAAAACAAAGGACTGTGCAAAAATATATCTGGATTTCCAGTTATGAGAAATTCAAAAGGTGAAGAAATAGTTGGTTATAAAGAAGTTTAAAACTTAAACACCACGAACAACGGCCATGGAAAGCGAAAGAATGAACGCATCCATGAAAGTATTAATTGGTTTAAGAACAGTTATGTGTTTCACAAGAGACCTGTTCCAGGCAAATCTAAGTACAAATGTACTAATAAGTATAGCGAGAACGAAAAGAAGAATTTCCGTCAAGGCATCGTTCATTTTTTTGGCGTTAGCGAGATCTCTGAGCATTTTACTAATTAATAATATTTTATTTTCTGATATACTATTAATGAGGAATACTACAACAAATAAAAAACTTCCCCTGAGTGGTTCCGAACCTACATATACCCAAAGATTATGGGGTCGTGCTGTAGGAATAGGAAACAATAATTGTTACGCTTATGCAGTTGGTGACTACGAAGGATTTAGACAATCAAAAAGTATTCCAGGTGAACGTGCTGGTATACGTAACGGTCATACATACACTCACTGTAGAGACTTACCAAGACGTGTTGTAGCCGATAACCCCAAAAAAGTGTACTTAGCAAAAGCGGGTGAAAAATGCAAAAGTAAACATTTCAAAGTTATGATGTTTGTGGCACCTGGTAATAAAAGAAATTACTTTAGACAGGGTGATTTCCACTTTTATAAACAACATGGAAACGTCGAATATAAAGTCAAAAAGGGAAATACACACGAAGGCATTGCTAAATTTTTTAAAGTTCCTTTAGAACGTGTTAAGAAATGCGGTAAATGTGTTCCTGGTAAACTTTTTAAATTTAAAGCAAATATTTTTAGCCACAAAAGAGGATGGGCAACTGGACCTTTACTTATAGACGCTAAAGGTAAAGCTATAACAGATCCAAGAAAAGCATCCAGAAATTACCCTGGGTTATCTTATGGCAAATATTGTAGTTCATTCTGCGTTAAGAATCGCGGGATCAAAGTCGGACATACTCATCCCAAAGTCACTAAGAATACTCGATAAATCATCTTCGTGTCCTATTGCAACTATTATATCTAGTGCATCAAGTATAAACTCATTCTCAACACTCACTGTATTTGATGTTGCTTCAAAATCATTAAATACAGTTATCTGAACCCTAAAGTTATTTCCATCGAACACTTTTCGACATACGGGACATGTAACTTTACCCTTTTTTTTCCAGTTTTCTAGACAATGTGAATGAAAAATATGTCCACATCTTAAAGCTTTACTATTTCTTGTCTGTCGAACATCGTTCAGACATATAGCACATTGAGTCATTATCTAGAACACTTAAAGAAGTTATTAAACGTAATTTACCGTAGTTTTTATTTTAATAAATATTTGGCATTTTAAGAAGAGCCTTATCACAAGAACCACACTGAGTTTTTTGTTGATCTTGGCTTGGTCTCAAAATTTCTGGACCTTTTTGCTGGAGAAGTTTTCGAAACGAATAGTTATCCTCGAAAGAAATACCATTTTGTTTCATGACATAGTTATTGTAAAGTTGACTCGAGCTATTAATAGTGTAGCATCGACCATCGGCCATACCAAGTCTTTGAGACATTTTTATATATTAGTATTACATTAGAAATTAATTTGTCTATTTTTTGTTGTCAACTTCCATGACTTAAACCCTTTACCCTTAAGATAATTTACCAATTTATCAACTTTGTACCCTGAAAAATCTTCGAACAATTCTCGTTTATTTATATCACATGGTGATACCCTGACGTTCGGTATTTCATTGATCGTATTATTGATAATATTGTATGCATATGCAACCTCTTTCAAAGTTTCTGCGCCTGTGATTATAATCTTACCCGTACCAAAAATACTCGTCGTTATCTCTTTCATATCATCCGCCGGTTTAAACTTAATCTTTACTGCCGAATACTTATCTGGTTCAAACGAAACTCGAAATACACCCGGAAAATTACTGAAATATCTCGATACTTTCAGAAGGTTTATGTTATAATTTAAACTGAAATTAGAATTAATCATAACGACCTTAAACGTTTCAATCGGTGCAATACAATTATCATCCATAAACGTATTAAATATATACGAAAGTTGACTGATTATTCTTCTACAATCAAATAAATCGGAACATCCCGCAACTTGTATACTTCCATTTGGAAATATTTTTATAGATTTTGTACTGAATCTATCCGTGTACACGAGTGTAATCTGATTATAAAATGCCTTTGGAGACACTTTTAGATTCCATAACCACCCTCCCGACGAATTTTTACCTATTATAGCCTTACCATCTATAATATTATGTTGAAACCTTCTTCTCATTTTTTCAATATCTATCTTTTTTTGAAACTTCGATATCATGGTTATGGTTGTAAGTTTTACCCACGATGGACGGTATTCTTCCTTTATATCTTTACGAAACTCATCTAACGTAAGTAAATACGAAAATGTATTATTAGCAATAGGTCTATATTTACCGTTCTTGTTTAATATAGAACACGAAACTTCATTCATATTGACTTAAAAAAATATTAATTAAAGTTAACTTAGGTTATATACATATGCCGTGTTTAAAGTGTAAAAAGAAAGGTATTCCTATGATCTGTAAATACTGTAATTTAGGGTTCTGTTCAAGGTGTATATTATTAGAAATGCACAATTGTTCGGGAGCGGAACTCAAGAAACAAGATAATTTAGATAAATTAAAAACCCAACTTGAGTTTAAAAAACCTCCTAAAGTTGAAATTATTTGATATTAAAGACTTTATTACATAAAATAGTATTACATGACTACCTTTTTAAAATCAGCAAAACAAATCATACAAATAGAAGAAAATGAAACTATAGTTGAAATTAAATACGATAAGTACCTCGAAGGGTTTGGTTTTGAAACGTTCACGGATTATTTTAAAACAACTTTATCGGGAACATCAAACAAATTTGTAGTATCAAATAGTAACGATCAGAAACCTATACGATACGAACAATTTTTAGATACTATGGTAAACAAAACGACAGATACAAGGCGTAAAATGATATCTGTCCAATTGGAAAATGTTCTATGTGAAAACAAGAATACACATTCACTCATTAGAATTATGAATACGGTTAAGATTTTAGATCCAACGTTTATACCTCCTTATATAAACGTTACGTGTTCTTGGCAAAAAAGAATGGTTCGCGAATTCTGTTTAACAACGTTTCCTAAAGTTATAAATTCGTGTACGAGCGACCACAGACTTGATGTAGGATTTAGAGTATTGCAATTAATAGAATCAGAATTGCAATTATAATCACGTTAAGTGATTTTTTAAATTCTCTACGTTCTTCCTCCTGTTTTTCTTTTAAAATTTGTTCACCATCACCAATTTCCATCTTTTCTCTAACAGTAAACCCCCTATCTATATTTCTCCCTGGAATGAGAGGTCTAGATAAGGAACACTCTTCTTCTCTATACCCTGGTCTACCAACACCCTTAGACAATACGTCACACGCGGGACTTTTGTACTCTTCTTCTGGGTCTTCTTCTTCTGATTTATATTTTTGAAAATCAACCACGTGTTTACTCGAACCGGGTGGGAAAAAGTTTTCTGGATCGACGAAAGGATTTATATCGTTTATCGTATTTTTATCGTCGAGCATTAACTGACTCATCTTTATTACTATTCAATAATATATTTTTTTAATGAAACCCAGACCATACTAAAAAATAATATAATATCATAATATAGATATGTCTAAAATAAAACCACAAACAATTGTGGCCATAGCTATAACATTATGTATAGTGTGTACAATTTTGTATAGTTTTATGAAACCAAGTTCTAATACAGTTGTTTCTTCTGAAAAGAAAGGAAAAGAAGAAAAAGCGGATGTAGGAAGTCAAAAGGAATTAATTGAGGCTGTTAAGGATCTTGAATCCATTAAAGATAGACTTCAGAATGCCGAAAATTATCGCGAATACTACAGGTCCGAAACGAATAACGGTCTTACAGTTATTGGTACGGTGATGGAACAAATGATCGACGTTATGGTCGCGGTTTTGAAACAACCACTCGTTGCTGAAGCTGTTGCTAAACGTATTGTTAATAAACAGGATGCAGACGAGATGGCAGAATATATAGAAATTTTAGGTCAGGGAATTGTTAAAGAAGTCGAAGAAACACCAATTTTGAAGTGTAGAAAAGCGAGAACGTACGTGCCATGTACTGGAGGGACAGAATCATGTGGTTTTAAAGAAGCCGAAGGTGAAGTCCCAACTGAAAACTGCGCCGCTTACGAAGTAAACCATATGGCAATTCGCGAAGGTTCGAGAAATGCAGCTGCAAACTTATACAATAAAGTACTCGATATCGTTACAAAGGTAGAAGAACAAGATAAAATATATCGCATAACCAAAAATGTAGCACTCGATAATGCGACTCAATTTGCTATAGCAAATAATTGGAGTGATAGAGATATTGAAAGAATGCATGAAAATTTCCCCGATCAAAATAAGTTTACAGACGCTGCATTAGGACACTACAAGTATCTAGGCCACGATTTAAGATTGGAACTTGGTGAATCTGTTAATACAATAGAATTAACAGATGATGAAAAACAATATTTACCACACCATATTAGAAATAGAAATATGGAAGAAGAAATAAAAGCACAAAAATTTTTTGATATTAGTGTAAAGTTATACGAAGAAGCCGATTATAAAGGAAATGAAATGGTAATTGAAGCCAAATTTCCAGAAGATACAGATTATCATCTTAAACATAGTCATTCCAATCCACTTAAATCGTTTAAAATCAGTGAAAATGTTATTTTATTTGGTCTAAAACGAGATACACGAGAGGAAGTGGAAATTAAAGGTCCAGCTGAAGACAGTGATCATGGAGAAGGATTGATAGATACCCGTATCGAAATAGTCCAAACAAATTAATATATCATCATACTATATAACCAAACCATGGAACCTAAAATTATAGCCGGTGTTGTAGTTGCACTCATTGTCATTAGCGCTCTTCTCTGGAAATTTGTATTCAAATCATCAGGGGGTGAACCAGAAATAAGTGTCGATGAACCCACACCAATCACTGGTCCCACACCAGCCGATCCTATCGACGATGCTATTATGGGGGAAGGAGAAACAGTCCCAGAAGAAGAAACGACCGAACTCGATACAGCACCAGCTACTGACGAAGCGGAAGAAGAAGCTGTCCAGCAGGAAGATGCACAAGAAGAACCAGAGGGATACCGTATCCAATAAATAATTACAAACCAATAAATTACTAACTATAATACTAGAAAGTATAAACTGTTATTATAGTCAGTTGGTATATTCATTTTTTATACTTTAATTAATACCAATTTTATCGTTAGCCGATCCAAATTTATTACCGTATGTAGTTGTACTTACAGGCCTATCAATTGGTTTTGTAGGTTCCGCGATATCGTGAATATATCCCATATACTGAGAAACACCTGTTTGGATTTGCCCAACGGCAGTTTTAATAACAATACCGTTCATGTATCTAACTTGTTCTTGAACATTCGAATTTGGATCACCCGAATTGTTAATAAAAACAACACGCATGATACTGTGTAAATCATCGTTATTTTGGTAATCTATGGCAACACCAGTTTTGTTTTTGAAATCTTGGCGTATACCACGGTGAAGAACATTTCTATTAAATTCCGAAAAGAATAAAGCATTC
>Ga0208407_1000281_pt1 | contig 24116 bp, 14 predicted proteins | sample ETNtaG_9_FD_185775 | JGI IMG/M metagenome (GOLD analysis project Ga0208407, IMG submission 185775) | Marine microbial and viral communities from oxygen minimum zone, Eastern Pacific Ocean - ETNP201406SV69 (SPAdes) (version 2) | ecosystem: Environmental > Aquatic > Marine > Oceanic ...
TCAAGTAGCGTCACTTGCCGGAATTCCTACAGCTGTAATCGAGAGAGCAAGGGATTTGTTGATTTTCCTCGAACAACAAGCAGAAGGGGCTAGAGCCGGGAGTAAAGGAATTCCACTTTCACGTCCAGATGGCCAATCCTCATTATTTGGGTGGATGGTAGCAGGTGATTCAAGTAAGGAAGATTCAGATCAACCTCCTATTTCTCATCAAAGAGTCTTGACTCCCTTACAGAGTGATCTATTGGAAAGACTCTCATCATTAGACCCTGATCGTATGACTCCTCGAGAGGCTCTTGACGCTCTTTATGCCCTTAAGGCAGAGGAGGACGGCACTGAAAAAATGCCTGAATGGGTCGAGGAGTGATGATTTTGGAGAGAGGCCAGATCCAGCAACTCGATGATGCCACTATAGGGCGAATAGCAGCCGGAGAGGTTGTTGAACGTCCGGCTCAGGTAGTCAAAGAATTGGTAGAGAACAGTTTAGATGCAGGATCAAAGAATATCAGTATAGTTGTTGAAGATGGTGGTTTCACACGTCTTTCTGTCGAAGATGATGGTCATGGCATACCTAAAGATGAACTAAATTTAGCAGTAAATCGCCATGCTACGAGTAAATTACGAACGTCTGAAGATCTTTCTGATATTGGCACACTTGGCTTCAGAGGAGAGGCGTTGGCAGCAATAGGTTCAGTCAGCCATCTTAGGATTGAATCTAAATTATTGGATCAAGAAGGGTCTTTTATCGAAGTAATAGATGGAGAAGTTCATCCTATAGGGCCAGTGGGCAAATCAGTTGGAACAAGGATTGTGGTAAAGGATATATTTTCTTCAGTACCTGCTAGGATGGCCTTTCAGAGGAGACCTTCAACTGAGAGTTCTGCTATTGTTGATGTGGTAATGGCCTATGCTCTTGCTCATCCCGATGTTGGTTTTTCAATTAGAGTAGATGGGCGCCCCATTCTTTCATCACCCGGGCCCACTACTCCTGAATCTCGTCTTTTCGATGTTTTAGGAGGTTCTTCTGAACGTCTAATCGAAATTTCAATTCCCCCTTCTGATGAATCTGCTCCAGGTGACGAAAGATGGCGTGGCTGGATTTCTCCTCCATCTGTTGATAGAGGTAGATCTGACGAGATTCATGTTTTTGTGAATGATCGTGCAGTTGCCGCAACCCCCTTCCTTCAGTCAATTCGAAGAGGATATCAGACACGATTAATGGTGGGGCGCCACCCTGTTTGCGTTTTATTTCTAGATATGCCAAATAATGAGGTAGATGTAAATGTCCATCCCACAAAAAGAGAGGTTCGTTTGAAGAATTCATGGAGGGTATTGGAGAGACTTGAACGTAGTATTGCTCATACATTGCTCTCAGTACCCACCGGTGCTCCGGCGACACCAAATTTCCCACTTGGTTCAGTTGCATCCAATGAAAATGAAAAGAAAAACACAATTCCTCATTCTAAGGAACCGGCTTGGATTGAGGCCGCCTCTTCTGTGCAAACTCGTTTCAATCAACCTGTATCTCCAAATAATAATTCAAAAGTCAATCGCCCACGCCCTCTTTCACATTCGCCTGCCGTTCAAGAAACTCTACCAGGGTTAGATGATTCTCCCATTTCCCCAGCTCTTTCTTTTGCTGAACGTTCTCTTCACCGATATTCAGGAAACGAAGACCCAGTATCGCCTACATCCGAGCCCGAATACAAAGGTCCTGTGACAGATGTCCCTGCAATGGAACCGTTATCTCAATTTGCAGATACATACATCCTAGCGCAAGGAGGAGAATCATTGTTTGTTATAGATCAACATGCTCTGCACGAGAGAATCAGATATGAACGACTTCGACACGATATGACTTCATGGGAAGCACAATCGCTCATCAATCCATTAATTATTGAATTAACAGTTAGTCAGAGAGAACTAATTGATTCTAATCGAGAAAAATTAGGTGAATTAGGTTTTAGTTTTGGAGAAGAAAATGCTATCGTAGAGATACATACTGTGCCCCGATTGCTTCTTGGTGATGATCGATTAATGGGATTCATTCGAGATCTTTTATCTGATCTTTCTGAAGGAGAGGGTGTAATCTTAGAAAGTGTGGACAGGTTGCAAGATGAAATTGCCTTCATGAAGTCATGTAGAGGGGCCGTCAAAGCCAATCAACGTCTTGAATTAGCTGAGATGCGCCGACTTTTGGCAGATATGTCTACTATTGAAAATCCTTGGGCGTGTGTACATGGTAGGCCTACTGTTTTGAAACTCGATATATCTCAGTTAGATGATCACTTTGGCAGATTAGGTTGATTTTTCATACAGTTCGTCGATTGTGCTATTTGTATTGTCTTCCTCCGCTCTAATAATGTCCTCTCCTTCAATGTCTTATCGATTGGTGAGATGGCTTGCAAAGGAAGTTAGTGAGACCTGGTTTAGAGAACATGGGGCGATTGAGACAGATAACATCCCTGAACAAGGAGGTGTTTTGTTTGCAGCATGGCATCCAGGTTCGCTCATTGATCCATTGATGATGATTTCGACATTACCTGGCCAAATTACATTCATCGCTAAACATACGTTGTTCAAAGTTCCAATTCTTGGAAGGGTGATGAAGGCGGCTGGTGCTAGACCAATATATCGTTCTATAGATAAAGAACATATCAAAGGAGATAGAAAAAAGGGTAATCAAGCAGTAATTGAAACAGTTGCAGACATCCTAGTAGATCAGGGCAATTGTGTAATATTTCCCGAGGGTGTATCTCATCTTTCTAGTCAGCCTGAAAGGGTGAAAACTGGTCCTGCAAGGATGTTGTTGCTAGGAATTCGAAAAGCAAGAGAGAAAGGAGTGCCAGAACCAAACCTTGTCCCGATTGGTCTACATTATTCTGATCCCAATCGATTTCGTGAGCGTGCATTGGTAGAAGTCCACGCCCCGATGTTTATCCCTCCACTTCCTGGTGAACCAGGGGCCCCCCTTCCATCTGAAGAAATGATTGATCAATTCGGGCCACAGGATGCTGCAGATAGGGCTTGGGTACATTTTGTAACTGAGGATTTAGGCGGCGAATTACAACGTACAAGTCATGGTTTGGAGACTTGGGAAGATCGGAAATTACTTTGGCGAGCAAGAGGTTTGGTTTCAGTTCATAGGAATCGAGCAGAAGGTCGCGCAAAAAAAGCCACCTTCGAAGAAGCCGTCTTAGGTGCTCGACGTATGCGTGCTGCGTGGTTACATCTGATGGAAACTAACCCCGATAGAGCGAATGAATTACGTTCTAAAGTTGAGATTCATTCGAAAATTATGCAGTCTTACGGCCTCTCAGAATATGAGTTGTATGATCGAAATAAACGCCCTGGGCCTATTGCAATGATCTCAGCATTAGTTCAATTTGTTTGGTGTTGGATTTGGATGCTGGGATTAATTACATGGAGTGCCTTAATCGGCTCCTATCCTCCATATCGATTGGCAGGGCCGATAGCTTCTAAATCAGCAGAAGACGAACCTTATGCATTAGGTACGAAGAAAATAGCAGTAGGTTTCATGCTTCTACCGATTTGGTGGTTCCTTGTTTCATTCCCAGTTGCGTGGCTTCTTGCTGGCGTTTCTAGTCCTGTTTGGGCTATTCTGGGGCAAGGCGCTTTGGGATTCCTTAAACCGTCGATAACTTCGATTCCGTGGGTCCTTCTTGCTTTCATAATCATGCCATTATGGGGTGTAGGTGCTCGCCTACACCTTCGATTATGGCAACGCAGCGTCCGTGCCTTGCATACTCTTCGAAGATGGTTTCGTCTTCGAGATGGTTCAGTTCCTTGGCAAGAGTTATCTAAATCTCAAATTGAACTAGCAACAATTCTCGATTCAATAGGTAAAAGTTTGATTTTACCTGGGGATTCCGATTGGGTCAATCCTCCTTCTGGAGAAGATGATCATGTCATGGTTAGAGTAAGAACCACTTAATCAGAACCCAATTTGTATTGGAAATGATGGATCAGTGATACTCCAAACACCATTGTCGGTGATTTCCCCACCTGTTTTGCTAGCAATACATGCTGCAGTCATGAATAATCTATGATCTCCATACACATTCACGATTTCTGTAGGTCTTGTAGGAATCTGTTTTCCTTCGGTTTCTATTCCATCCTCGAATGCCTTGACATTAATACCAAAGCATTCGAGCATTTCTACAGTTTTAGAAATCCTGTCTGATTCTTTGAAACGGGCATGTGCGGCGTTCCGAATCCGACCACCTGGTCCCATTGCTAAGTATGCTGATAGTGCGGGGAGAAGATCATTGCAATCTCGCAAATCAAGGTCCATCGGAGAAGTATCCTGTTTTTGTATAATATTGTAGATAATTTCGGCACCGATTCCATCGGTTGGTTTTGTTGGGTTGAGAATCTCCAATGTTGCAGCGTGGGCAGTAGCTGCCACAATACCAAAAGCCGCGAGACTCAAATCCGATGGGATTGTAACTTTATCCGGACATTTTGGAGTCCAAGGATGAATAATAAACGATTTTGAATCATCACTCCAAGATGTGGCGCAACCAGTTAATTGAGCAATTTCAAAGGTAAGAGCAGCGTGTCGATTCGATACCGATTCACCTTTAGTTTGAATTTCAATAGGTCCAGAGATTCGGGGACTAACTAACACAAGAGCAGATAGTGACTGGCTTGATAGACTAGTGTCTAGTTGAGTTTTTCCTGGCTTTAGGGGCCCACAAATTGAGTAAGGTGCCCCCATTTTCTCATTATTTGTCGAAATATTTGCTCCAAGTCTCCTGATTGAATCAGTTGATGAGGAGAGATGCCTGTTTCGTAAAGTCCAATCACCATCTAATGTCATTGGAGAAGAGAAACAAGCAACTTGTGGAATCAAAAATCTCATTGTAGTTCCGGAATTGCCACAATCCAGAGTTTCATTGGTATGAGTAAGCCCATTTGTCCCCTTTCCATAAACAATCCATGAGTTCTTGTTTTTCTCGATTCGAATCCCCATTTTTTCGATACATGATGCCATTGAATGAATATCGTCTCCTGGGCTCCCTGTGAATGCAATTTCCGTTTCCCCATTAGAAATGGATGCCAATAGCAGCCATCTAATCATGTGGGATTTTGAAGGAGAGAGGAACCAACTCACTTTTTCCCTAACTGATGGTTGAATCATTACGATAGAACCTGGTTCCCTTTCCTCACCCATATGGGGTGTCTAGCGGCTTTGTGGTTTCATTCTTCGCTCGTTTAGAGGTCTGTTGCTGGAAGAATAATTTGTCCAAGATCTGCTGTACCGCGAGTCCCTGCACCCATGAAAATTAGGCGAAATGTCCATCCTCCTTCATCTGAACCGATGTCTGTGGCATTGATGATGAAGTAATCTCCACGATTTAGTGTGAGGCCTGCATCTCGATCTTGGAATGTAACTTGTGAACCTATTGCGCCATAGACTGAAGCATCGTTCACTAAACCATCTATGACTGTTCCATTGGGGGAAATAATTTGGAATTTGATAGTATTAATCATCAACTCATGTGATAAATCTGAAACTCGGACTACTTGGAAACCATTCTCTAATGATTGAGAAGTAAGTTGGCCATACGGTGTCCCTTTATCTGGTGCTTGAACCGCATCTTGAACCATGATGTATATCCCACTGGTTAGTAGTACTGTAATCGCTAAAAGAAGGACCGTAGCAATCACCGGGCTGACGGCCTCTTCTGCCTCTTCCCCGGACCTCATAGCCTGCACTGAGGGTCGAGTATCTTGAAGGTTGGGCGACTTATGCCACGCGTTCGACAGTCTCTGGAGTAATTGCTTGTTCCGGAGTAACTCTGAATGAAATGAATGCCAAATTCTCCGGAGCGTTTCTGAATCGTCGAATTATCACCTTTTTGTCGAAATCAGATCCCCTCATCGACACTTCGAATTCCATAACAATGTCGCTAATTGCCATCAGTTCACGTTCCGTGCCTTTTTCTACTGCGCCACCACTTACAGTTAGGAGGAGAAGGCCTCTATTCCGTTGAGCATGGGCTTGCATAATCCTCAGCATGGATGTGACCCTTGCAGGGTCAAATCGACTATAGAAGAAATCCAAACTATCGATAGCTGCGCGGAAGTAAGGTCCAAGCGAGGTAATTTGAGTTGTTAAATCAGTTAGAAAATCATGTGACTGATTATCTACGAAACGAGTTTGTGCTAACTTCTGGATGTCATCAAGGGAGAACCCTTCAATTCTATATCGTGATGCCTCAAGTTCTCGAGTTAGGACTTCGCGATTGTATTCTTCTCCCATGGTGCGTACTTTAATCTCAGTAGGCCAGTCATATTTTTTGTAGACTGATAAAATTTCAGATGTTGTTTCTGAAGTTGAGATTAGAATGGTATTCTCAGGGTCTTCAGCAACGGAAACAAATTGTTTAGCAAACAAATCTATTCCCGCACCGGTGTTTCCATAGCCAAGAATTGTGAATCCTCTTGGAATACTTCCAGTATTGTGGGGTGTTCCCGTTAGAATGGTATCGAATTTTACAGAGCCAATAGATCCCATGTCTCCATAGAAATCCTCATCTTCAGAGTCGAAATTTATCGTCATTCAAATCCCTCAAGAAATTACCACTTGACCTCTATCAATTAGGTCACTACAATACAAATCCATGTTGGACAGGACTCCCGCAGGGGTCTGATCTGGAACATTGACAATTAGGCTAAGCACTTGGCGATTTTTGCAAGTGTTGATGAAAGTATGGAGATACTCAGCTAAAATTCGTTGCTCATTGTAAATTGAAAGAGCATTTACTGAATCAAGGATGACGAAATTTTGTTGATTTTGTGAATTTTCAAGATGGTGAAGGGTTCGTAGCATCATTGACTCTAGCATTATCGGGCTGTCGATATAGCCGATGTTCGTATATGGATTCTGAGTGCCACCTAGGATTCCAGATGAGACACAATCAATAAAGTGGATAGGGGAGATATCTACTCCGATTGTATTCATCATTTCGATTACATTTGGAGCAGTTTGTGAAGCCGTAATGTAAACTCCTCCCATGCCAAAATTTTGCATCAAAGGCTGCAAAATGGATGCTATTACTAAATCCGAGTTGCTTGTACCTACTCGAACTTGTACACTAGACGTCGTAGTTACTTGGGTCAGTTGTTCAGCTATACCTAAATCAAACTCAATCATTGGCTAACACCCCATTTCAGCATTGGAGTAAGCATCACACCACTTCGAGTCAATTCTAGAGCATATTTTGCTCTACTATGATCAGTGCCTCGCATCTTTACTACCTGTAAGTACCTTAGAAGGTGCCCCATTCTTTCCACATCTCCCAAAACAATAATTCCGTCAGCGATTGCTTCTTCTACCCCGAATGCAGAACGATGTGAAGTTCCACCAACAGAGGTAATTTCTGCAATTAGTAGAGTTGTACAACCCAATGTAGACAGAGATTTTCCTAACTTGAATAGGAAGTCTCTGATGAGTTGTTCATTAGGGACCTTGTAACAAAGCGATGTTACGGAATCGATAACCAATCTAGTTACTCCGATGGTGTTTACGATATCCGTGATCGCTTTGACCATTGCATCGATATCGTCAAGATTGAAAGTACTCTTGTCTAATCCAAGCCAAGAGAACAGTACATCCATATCGAAAACGTTGATCAGTCCTTGGTCAACAGTTCCCATGTCGAAGAAACTGTATTGCCGAATGTTCTCAAGTAATTTTACTGATGGTTCGGTAGCGGAGAAATGTGCACACGCTTCCCCCGCGTGAGCCCCATTCATTAGAAATTCCATTCCGAGGGTTGTCTTCCCGGACCCACATGTTCCCGCCACAAGTGTAGCTGACCCGTAAGGGATACCTCCTCGAAGGATTTCATCGAGTCCACGAATGCCAGTAATGCATCTGTCACGCTCATAGGAGGAGTTGCTCAGCATGCTAACCGGACCGAGGACAGAACACGTCGTTCATAAGTACACGCCAAGAAGTGCGGTCAAGCATCCCCTGGAGTAGTAGTTTGTGATACTTGCCAAGACCCATCTTCGTCTAAATTCGCACCGAATCCAGATTGGAACCCCCAATCAGAATTGTATGAGACAATATGTACGTCTTGTGTATATGATAATCCGGGTTCGTTGTATGTTAACCTTAGATTATCTGCATTGTCGTGTAGCCCATCCATCATCCCTCTTCCTAAAACTCCAGTGTGACCTAGGCTAATGACTACGCTAGCATTTCCAGTTGCCATTGTAGTGGAATCTCCAGTCAATAGCAATACTCCTCCTCCCTGTAATGATTCTTGACCTATTAAAGTCAAAAATCCATTTCGAGCAAGCCCCCATCCATTCAAATCTTCTGCGAACCCTCCATCGTTTCGGATTTCTACCCATTCAGGTTCTCCGATTTCGGGATTAGGGACAAATTCAGTAATTCTCATAATTGATGGTACATCGCCTGCATCGTGAACTTCTAATCGTATTTCTACAATTTCATTGCCCATAGGTAAAATTCTGAAAGCTGCTGCAGAGTTTTGTGCTGCAGTTCTAGGGGCTCCGTCATTGAAAAGAGAACTTCCCTGTCGTTCTGGATTTGTGCTGTGGATAATGGAAATTGAGAGGTTTATTGAGGCATAATTTGGAAATCCTAATCCATTCTTCAATTGTTCTTCAGTAATATTGCTTAATGCAGAAATCCTTTGAGGATCTAGTTGTCCATCGATATTTGCTAATCCTGGTAGGACATCGGATTTTAACAATTGGCTAGCATTAGAGTGATGCCAGTTTTCTGTGCCATTATTTTCATCCCTTAATCCATCTAAATATGGAGTCATCCACCCAGATGTAGAAGTTAGGCGCATGATGCCATCTGATGCATGTTCATCTAAACGATCAATTATCGGGTCATTCGGGCCTAAACTTAGGCGGCTGAGACTGAGAAATGCTGATACAATTACCAAGAAGAGAACGAATGCTGAGAGGAATTCAATGACAGCGGTGAGCCCTTCGTCATTGGAGCGCAAGTCTCTCCGCATGAAGTTTGATTCTTTGGAGAGGACATGAACCCTTGGTCAAGGAATGGTGGAAGAAGCCTAAGGGTGGCGATTAAGGGGTACTCCATGCAGTATTAGGGCGTTGATTATTTACCACACGGACGGCTAAACATACTCATGGCGGGACCAGCGGTTGGTTCATCTCAAAGGATAATACGTTCTGTTCCAATCGTGTTGGCTTTACTTTTGATGTCTTCATTACCGCTGTTACCTGCCACTGAGGCCACTGGTTCTCGTAATATTCAAGACTTCATGATTATTGATGGAATCGAACCAATTGATGGGGCACATTACAGTGTTTGGGACCCAATTTTCCTCGAAGTAAAGGTACAAAGCAATGCCAGCACACCAATCGGTGGGCGAGCGATAATTGCAGAAGTTTGTGCAGGGGATCATGTTTCCACTGCAATTTGTCCATCTCCATTGTATTCTCGTCAAACTACTGTTCCTACATTAAATCCGGATGAAGTCACTACTGTTGCTTTTGTGGATCCATTTTATGCATTGGATTACGTCAATCAGACGTATACTGTAGTATTCAGATTCTCCGCTGAAGATATTCGGCCTGTCGATGATCGTTTTGCTCAAATATTTTACTTGGACGAATTTTTCCAAGATATTGTCTATCTATCCACCGATCTAAATCCAACAGAAATCATGAACCCCGGAGTTGATTACCAATCTACAGTTTCAATTTCATCTGTAGGCTGGCCATCCGAAGATCAAGTCGATGTTGGCTGGACAATGCAACAAGTAGACGTCCCTATGGCTGCCGCTCAATTTTGTACGTATGTTGGCCCAGGTCTTTTTGAGAATCCAATGCCCCCTATTGACCCAATCCCTCCGTATCTTGATATTGATGTAGTAACGATAAATGAGGAAATTAATGCTACATTTAATGCCACTTCACTCTCCGATGGAGAAACTTACTCTCTTAGATGGAAAATCATTACAGCAACTGTTGTGAACGAGACACATAGCGGAAATTTCGATTGGCTTTCTAATGGTTCAGATGTATCACTCCAAATGATATTCTCTGGAATGGAAGAAGATCTCCATTGTGTAATTGTTGAGTTAGTCATCCCTCGACTACTAATTACGGATTCGTCAGCCCCAGTTTCAATTTCAGGTTCTTCATCTTCTATTGATTTAAGCCCCCCTTCTTTCCAATTCCCAAGCGAAGGAATTTTTGAAATGGAATTCTGGATAGATTCTCCTACTGATCCCAACTCTTGGAACAATCGAGGTGATGTAGTTCGAGTAGAAGTCAGCGACGATGTAGATATCGTAGTCATTGGGATATCTCCTGCTAGAGGTGATGAAGTAGTGGTTCCTATTGGTTTTGAGAACTTTGTAAAATTCCCGTATGGAGAAGACGCACTCCAAATTCAACTTAGGAATGATGGCGATATGTCCTGGAATACTACCTTGAGCCTTGAGATATTCAACATTAGTAATGGCTATTCTCTGGTAGAAGGTTATCCTGAGACATGCATAATGAATATAGATCCTGGAGAGATTGTATCGTGTATTTTCCCTCTATTTCAGGTAGGTCAGTTCGTGGTCAATGCTACTACTACTTCTTCCACTTCTTCCATTGATATTGATCCAGCTAACAATTATATCGAAACTCAGATTACAATAAACAAGACGTCTACTGGAGTTTATGTGGCAGTCCCTTCAACCCATGGTGCAACCTTTGAGACTGGTCAACCGATAATGTTTGTAGCCGGCCTTGCACCAGATTCTCCATTACCTGTTAATTATACCTGGAAAATCGATTACATTGAGGTGATTGGATATGGTCGAGTCCTTAACACTACATTGCCAATGGGTAATCATCAGATCACCCTCCATGTCCGCCATAGTCTGATGAGTTCTACAGACTTTGATGAAGTATCAACTAGGCATATCAGAGTTTTGAATAGAATACAGTTTCAAGAACTCCCCCTAGTCACTTCAGGAGAGGCTGTGTCTATCGAACCAATGGATTTCGAGGTCCTCGACATCTCGTTCCCTTCAACAGTTGTACATGCGGCAGCAGTAAATATCGGAAAAACACCATTACGTTCCTTTGATTTCCGTTTGTACCCTACTGATGGTGAAACTTTGAATGTGGATTATGTGGAAATATGGGGGGACATAAGTATACTAATTCCTAGCAGTGTTAGCCCGGCATCAGTTGTTGCAATGAATGTAATCAATGGGACTCATGGCGTACTATCTCCTCTAAGTACCAATGATATCTTCGAATCTTTTGAATCAAACAATTCCTTCCATCTTCGATTAAACGGAGTATCTAGCGGTTCCATAATGTTGGTTGGCGACATGTCTCCAGTAAATATCACTCCTTTGAATCTAAGAACTGAGAAATCCGCAGGAGGAGAACTCACACTTCTTTGGGAGGCTGAAGGGCCAATCGATGACCCCTACTTTGGAGGATGGAGGGTATTCAAGAGAGTCGAGTTCCCATTCCGATGGCCGTATGAATCCCTTGACGATTTCGAATCTACTGTTACTCAAAATTTCGTGGTAGATCTCCCTGGTTCTCAGACTGAATGGAAGGATCCAACTCCTCTTCCCAATGGCATTTGTGCGAGTTATATTCTCGCTGTGATTGACCATCAGGGCCTTGTCGATTATACTCATGGAAATGTTACAGGATTCAAGGATGTAGGGAATCCTGATCTTCAATGTGGGGATTCTTTTGCCCCTAATTATGAGATGCAGGACCTCCGAGTAGAATTGTCCTACGATTATGATATCTCTCCAGGAAATGAGACAGATGTTCATTCTGTGACTGTAACTTGGGTTTATCCTTCCATTCCCGACGAAGATGGAGATGGTGTACCTGATGAGACAAATGTTACTTGGTCATTATATCGAACTCAAAACCTCCCTCAGTCTGTGGAATTTATTGAACCAATATTAACTGGTTTGTGGGGGGAACCCCTTTCTTCAGGTACGTATACTGAGGTTCAAGCTACTGGAGAAGATGGTCTCGCTTTAGGGCAGACATATCACTACATTCTAGTCCCAGAAGATGCTGTTGGGAATTCTGATTTCCTTGTTCGGACAGATAATACTGCTACTATACATCTCACGGATCAATTTTGGAACAACAACCCCCATCTTATTCCTGAAGTCGTCAGCCCAGAGAGGAATCATGAGAATGATTGGATGAATAGTTTCATTCAGGATGTTTCAGACCAAAATTTCCAAACCTCCTCATTGATTGCCATTATTATTATTGCAATCAATCTCATTGCAGTTCCAATGGTCATTAACAAAAATAAGAAGATTCGACGCAGATTGAAATTCCTCCTAGACAAAGCAGGTAAGCGTTCGTTCATCAACGAAGATGATGATTTAGACGAATTCTTTGAATGATGGCGCGACAGGAGGGATTTGAACCCTCGAGGTGAGACACCACTGGATTAGCAATCCAGCGCAATGGCCAGGCTATGCGACTGCCGCAGTGTCTCGCCCACCTATGGGGGCGGCTTAAGCGAAGCGGTAGTTATTCTTCTTCTGAAATGTCCGAGGGCCCCTTTTCAGTGATGATTTGTTCTACCAAATGTGATGGCATTCGTGCACTGTAAATTAATTCATCAACAAATCCATTTTTCTCTTTATTACGTAATTCAATTACACGAGTTCCCTTTGAAGCTCTACCTGACGTTTCCTTAGTTTGTGATGCAGAGATGCGAATTACAGTGCCCTTTCTTGAAAGTAGGAACAATTGATCATCTAAGTCTGGAATTTGGTGAACTCTTGAAATTGAGTCGCCTTCATTGAGATTCATTGTTTTGACACCTGAACCCCCTCTATTCTTCGCTAAACGGTATCCATCTGTTCCCATTTTTTGTTTGCCATCTGAATCCAATAATGGCACCCCCTCCTTCATTATTGGTAGTGAATCTCCAGACCCGATTCTAGTTCGTTTCCCCATACCTTGTTCGGATAAGGTGAGTACATTTGTATTTTCATCATTGGTAATAATCATTCCAACTAAAGATGAATCTCCTTTCAACTTCAGTCCGCGAACACCACTAGAGACTCTTCCTTGAGGGCGAACTGAACTTAGCAAGAATCGAGTGGCTAATCCGTTACTTGATACCATTACCACATTATCTTCATCATCACCTGGTCTCACAGAGATTAATTCATCACCATCAGCCAAATTTATGGCTTTCTTTCCGTTTCGATTAATCTTGATATAATGAGACAGGAGACTCTTTTTGATAATCCCATTACGAGTTGCAAATGCTAAGTAATTATCTGCGGGTTCTTCAATCAATTCCTTGCTTAATGGGATAATTGAAACAACGTTTTCATCATCTTTCAACCCAACAACATTTCGAATATGTCCGCCTCTACTCGTTCGAGAACCTTGTGGAGTTTCCCATGCTCTTAGACCATATACTCGTCCTTCAATGTATGGAACCATCCGTTCATTGCCCTCTTTGTCTTTGACTTTCTTAGTTGCTGGCCTATTCGTGAAAATTAGTAATCTATCTTTACTAAAACAAGTCAACAAAGTGGTTGGAAAATCTTCATTCTTAGTTTGGACTCCCTTCATTCCCTTCCCACCTCTATTCTGCATTCTGAATGATTCAGCAGGCAAATGACGAATGTAATTGTCGTTGGTTAGAGTTATCACAATTGCCCTTTCTTCAATTAGATCTTCTCGATCCATCGATAGTGGCATTGGATTAATGTCTGATCTACGTTCATCACCATGCTTTTCGACCATTTCATTGAGTTCATGGATGAGGATATCGAGTCGACGAGCCTTTGATGAAATGATGTCTTTAAGATCAGCAATCTTAATTTTTAATTCATTATATTCCTTCTCAACCTTGTCGACATCAAGTCGACTAAGTTGATACAATCTGCGTTCAGCAATTGCCTTTGCCTGTAGTTCAGTGAAGTCAAATGGTGCAATTCCAGACATCGTTTCATTGCCTTGCAATACCGCTTCGAATTGTTCTCTACTGGAGCTTGCTTTGCCTACTGCAATTACATCATCAATCCGTCCCTGTGCCTTGACTAAGCCTTCGAGAATATGTGCTCTGGCTTCGGCCTTTTCAAGTTCAAAATGTGCCCTCTTTTCAATGACTAACTCTCTGTGCGCAACATATGTATGAATCATTACAGGTAGAGTAAGTAGAACCGGTCTCCCATCTAATATACCCATCATATTTGCAGAATATGATTCCTGTAATCTACTTGATTTGAACAACTGATTGAGAACTGCATGAGGATCTGCATTGTTTTTCACTTCAATTACTACGCGTATCCCTTCTTTGGAAGATTCGTCACGAATATCTCTGATTCCAACTAATGTGCCTTTGGTAACTAATTCTGCGATGTGTACGAGCATATCTGCCTTTTTCACTTGATAAGGAATTTCGTGAATAACAATCTTCTTTCCGTTAGAATCATCGTAAACATCACACTTTGAACGTACATGGAATCGGCCTTTTCCACCAGTGTACATGTCGAGGATTCCATCGACGCCATGGATAGTTGCCCCAGTAGGGAAATCAGGGCCTTGCACATGATGCATATATTCGTCTATTGAGACGTTAGGCATGCCTTGATTCTCATCTCCCTCCTCAAGAATCCGACTTACATGTAATCGAATCGCACCTGCAACTTCTGTGAGGTTGTGTGGGGGAATTTTCGTTGCCATTCCAACTGCGATACCATCGCTTCCATTCAAAAGTAGATTTGGTAATCTTGCAGGAAGTACCGTTGGTTCCATCTCTGAGTCATCAAAATTTGGTTGGAAATCGACGGTCTTCTTTTCGATATCTTCAAGCATATGTTTTGATATTCTATCCAGGCGACTCTCCGTATATCGCATTGCAGCTGGTGGATCTCCATCGATTGAACCGAAATTCCCTTGCCCATCGATAAGGGGATATCTCAATGAAAATTCTTGAGCCATTCTGACCATTGTATCATAGATAGATTGGTCTCCATGAGGATGATATTTACCCATGACTTCACCGACTGAACGTGCGGATTTACTGAATTTCTTTTCAGAAGTATGCCCTCCTTCATGCATTCCATAAAGGACACGACGATGGACAGGTTTCAATCCATCTCTAGCATCCGGTAGTGCTCTTCCAATAATTACAGACATTGCATAATTAATGTACGATATTTTCATTTCGTCATTTAAGGGCCGATTCAATACGGTTCCAACTTCTATGGTGTCACCATTTTCTTCGCTGGTATTTTCGTCTTCAGATGTCAAGGTTCGTCACCTCCTTTGCGTGGGTTTCAATAAACTTCCTTCGGTCTGGAACATCTTCTCCCATCAAGATTTCAAACATCCGATCTGAATCTTCTGCATTTTTGACGGTAACTTTGAGCATGGTTCGAGTTTCTGGATTCATCGTAGTCTCCCACAGTTGTTCCGGATTCATTTCACCAAGACCTTTGTACCTCTGTACGCCGATTTTTGCATTAGGATTGTCACCTCTCAATTCATTGAGAATAACATCTCTTTCTTCATCTGTAAATGCATACTTGCTCACTCTTCCTTTGGAGAGTTGGAATAGGGGTGGTTGTGCGATGTATACATGCCCCTTTTCGATTGCTGGCCGCATAAATCTCCAAAGGAAAGTCAGCATGAGTGTGCGAATGTGTGCCCCGTCTACGTCAGCATCAGTCATGATGATGATTTTGTTATAACGTAATTTTTCAGTGTCGAAGCCGCCTTCTTCTTCACTATTGTTTCCTACTCCTGCACCCAGTGCACGAATCATCGTTTGAATTTCTTGGTTTTGAAAAACTCTTGCAGCGTTGTGTTTCTGCCGTTCAACATTGAGAATTTTCCCACGTAATGGTAGAATTGCCTGTATGCGGCGGTCTCTTCCTGTTTTGGCTGAACCACCTGCTGAATCACCTTCCACGAGATATACTTCACATTCACTAGGGTCTCTTGATTGGCAATCTGCAAGTTTACCTGGGAGGCCACCTCCTTCCAACACGCCTTTCCTGCGCGTCAAATCACGTGCTTTTCGAGCTGCTTCTCTCGCTTTAGACGCAAGAACGGCCTTCTCAACTATTTGTTTCGCAACCGATGGATTCTCCTCGAAAAATTCTCCTAATTTGTCGTAAACAATTGTTTGGACAATACCTGTAACTTCACTGCTGACAAGTTTATCCTTTGTTTGAGAAGAGAATGATGGATCAGGATGTTTGACGCTAACTACTGCGGCAAGGCCTTCACGAACGTCGTCACCCGACAGCCCATCTCCTTTGAGCAACTTCTTTTTCTTGGCGTATGAATTAACGGAACTAGTCAGTGCAGTACGTAAACCCGACATATGAGTTCCTCCATCTTTGTTTCTAATGATGTTCGTATAGCAGCGAATAGATTCGCTGAACGCATCTGACCATTGTAAAGCAAGTTCAACTTCTACAGTCCCTTTCTCAATTTCTTTTTCTCCTTTGATTGATATGACTTCTGAATGCAAAACTTCTCTTCGTTCATTGAGCTGCCCTACATATTCGGCGAGACCGCCTGCATACAAGTGTTCGACAACATGGGGCTCTGAGCTTCGTTCATCTGAAATTATTATTTTCAATCCTGCATTAAGGAAAGCGGTTTCACTTACTCTAGTATTTACTTCGTCTATATCAAACTCCAAAACCTCGGTAAAGATACTTAAATCAGGTTTGAAGGAAATCATTGTACCAGTGTCGTCACAAGTGCCAATTTCTTTGAGTGGTTCAACAGGTACCCCTGCTTCATAGCGTTGGAAATATATCGTGCCAGCGCGATGAATGGTCATCTCCATCCATTCAGAAACGGCATTCACTGCTGAAACGCCAACTCCGTGAAGGCCGCCTGAAACTTTGTATGAACTATTGTCGAACTTCCCGCCTGCATGTAGCTTGGTCATGATGACTTCTGCAGCAGATATTCCGAATTCCTCATGAATCCCTACAGGGATGCCTCTTCCATAATCTCTAACGGAGAGGGAATTATCTGAATGGAGCGTTATGTCGATGGAATCTGTATGTCCTGCAAGATGTTCGTCGACGGAATTGTCGACTACTTCCCAGATGCAGTGGTGTAGTGCTGATCCGTCGTGAGGGTCTCCTAGGTACATCCCTGGTCTTTTACGGACGGCCTCCAATCCCTCGAGTACTTGGATACTATCTGCACTATAATTTTCGTCCATTTTCTCACCAATGCACAAAGGGCCCCATAGGGGCCCTTTGAGAACTTCCTATACTACTGTTGAGGGCATATAAACAAGGCGCTTCAAATTGGGAAAAACAAGTCGAAAGAGCCCTATTTCATAGTCGTGGAAACACCTCGGGGTAGCATCATGATTAAACAGGCATTGCTAGTCAGGGAGCCCGATGGCTCTTCCCAAGGTGTGCGTGACTCTGTCCGGCAACACCTTGGAAGAGATGCTAGAAGATGCTGCTTTGGCAACAGCTGCCGGTGCAGATTTGATTGAGGTTCGTTTTGACCAACTGTGGATGAAGAAAATCGAAGTAATCGAAGAAGACACTGGTGATGAGCCAAAGAAAAACAAGCGGAAGAAATGGGAATTCCAACCTCTTCCTTTGGAACATGTGGACGTAGAATCATGTATAGGTGCACTGAAAACTGGAATTACAACCCCCTATATCTTCACGTGTAGGCCTAGGCGACAAGGTGGAAATTTCCCTGGGGAGGAATCAGGAAGGATAGCAATTTTGGAGAGTGCAATCCGTTCTGGTGCAACATACATTGATTTAGAGACAGACATCGAATCTAAGGATCGTTTGAAATTGGTTGATCTTGCAGGAGATTCAACGAAAGTAATCGCTTCTGAGCATCTAGGGGCGCCCCCTAGTGTGGATGAGATTCTTGCTCAAGTGGACAAGATGACTACAATGGGTTCGATTGTGAAGATTTGTTATCGTCTCACAACTAAAGGAGGTGCATTGAGAGTCCTAGAGGCTGCTAATGTTGTAGGTGCCAGAGAAAATGCTTGCGAAATCGCGTTAATGGGCCACGGAGAAGGTGGTGATTGGACTAGAATCCACGCTCCTGTGATTGGGTCCACACTGGTTTATGCTACAATGGATGAGTCTTTCGATGTGATTAGACAAGGCAGAATCAATTTTGAAGATCTCTATATCGCTTGGGATCTTCTTGAATACGAATGATTAGTCTTCGCTTCTATATGTGCTAGGGGCGCTAGTATTGTTCTCAATCATGGGCATTAGTTCGATAGTTTCCGCACCACTATCCCATGCACCTCTAGAATATTTTTGATGAAGAATGATTGGTGAGCCAATCAGAAGAAGTGGAAGCGAACAACAAATCATGTAAACCGAGGCTTTTGGCAGTAACATTCGTTCTTCAACCAAGATTACAATTTGTGCCACCATATTTTGCCCTCGAGCCGGGGCATCATTACTCCTAGAGTTGTTTTTCGCATCTAGGACAAGATACATTCCATCATCGAAATTCGAACCAAAGATTCCCCCTGATGAGGAACTTCCCCCGTCCTCAAAGGTGACTGAAAAATCGATGTTGCGAGTATTTTCGTATGCATGTATGTCTCTATATGGAATCCATCCGAAGAATGAGAAGAAAGTGGAATCTGTTCCGAGTTGATCTTCATCCATTTGCTCATCCCATTTATAGCGATCAAAATCTAACTGTTCCATTAGGTATACATCTGCACTCGGGTCACTACTTACTGTTTGATTTGGAGCGGATGCAAAAGTCACACAGAATGTATACCTGTACCCTTCAACCATATTCATTCTGATTGCAGTGTACGATTTATCGGACACATTAACTGAAGTAACGAATCCTTCATTTAATGCAGCAAGTTCTCCACCTTCTCCGAATAATCCTGCATTTGGGAACCACACCTCGGGCTGATCTGAGAATCCAGCGGATTGGATTAGTTCGGCATCTACTCCCCATTCGGGTGTTGTCTGGCCAGTTAATGTGCAGGTTGATGCTGCATCGACAGGTCCCGACAATTGAACCCCTGATGGAAGAATCAATGCAATTAGAATGAGGTAGAATGGGATAATCCGCCCTCTTTTCATGCATTCATCTCCGTCTGGATCCGACTGGCCTTACATATCCTGAATCGTTGCTCCTTCGGTCTTCCCTATCAAGATGTGATGGTTTTGAAGGGGGTGTGTGCTGATCCATACCTAGAATTCCACCTTCTGTTTGGACTTCGGTGACGTCGTATGTTGGTTGTTCATCAATGGCTTGTTCTTCTTCGTTTGGTTGACGCATAATTGCCCAACCTAGAATCAAGACAATCGCCACCAATGCAAGGATTAACCAGCTACTTCCATCGCTTGGGATTAAGTCACTTAGTTCGAAATCAGAAAGGGATCTTGGTCCACTATCATCATCATCGTCTACTTCTATTTGGAACGCTTTGATTGTACATGCTTCTGTATCGTCGCATACCATTGCGATGACGATGTATGTTCCTGATTCATTCCAGCGTAGGTTTGGAACTTCTGTAGAAATTATCCAATCATTTTGGAAGTCTCCATCTCCGTTTTCATCTATTGTTGGGGCAATGTCCCAATAAAGTGTAAGTGCATCATTGAGTGCTTGATTAGGGTCATTATCTGTAATTCCGTCTGAATCACTGTCGCTAGAAATATCGGTGTCCCTGTAAGCGGTAATCCCCATTTTCATGTCATCATCTTCGTATGATAATAGTAGAACTATAGATGTCCCTAAATCCACTTCTTCATCGAAAAGAGTGTCATCAAGAATAGTTGGAGGGGTACTGACATGTATCAATCGATGAGTTTGATTTGTATCTCCTGTCCCATATCCATCTCGAACGGTAAGAGTTACGAGATAATCTCCTGGTTGGGTGAATGTATGCCAGATAGTATCGCCCGTGGAGATGGGAGATGCATCTCCAAAGTTCCATGTATACGATGTAATTCCATTCCAGTCTACAGAATTTGAATCTGGATTAGACATTCCTGCGAATTTCGGGTCTCCATCTCTAGAGCCAATACTAGAGAAATAGAGCGGAATTCCTGCCTTAACGAAAATCCCTCCATCTGAGGCCAAAGGGTGCCAGAACTCAAATTCACTAATATTATCACTTGGAGATGTTACTAACTCTCCATCCAATGATGCCTCATAAGTAGTCATCATAGGGACTGGAAGTGGATTCGCAATGGAAACTAGATATGATTTCAGGTGTGATTCTAGACCTAACTCGTCGATAATAAGTAGAGAAACAGTATAGATGCCAGGCTCCATGAAAGTATGAACTATCGCGCTCTGATTCGCTACAGGATCTTCTCCTTCGATAGACCAAATAGTCGTCATTACTGAGTCATCTCCATCTGGGTCAAAGGAAGTGCTTTGGAATGTATATTGTGTTGAAACTGTGCCATCATCAGGTCTTGCGAATAAGGCGATTGGCCTTTGATTTAGAACCGTCACAGTAATACTAGTTGTACTAGTATTCCCATCATCATCAGTAACACTTAGGTTGACGATTTTTGTACCCGGTGTTCTCCATGCGACCATTGGAGATATTTCGACTGAATTACTTTCAGTGAATGGCGACAATTGATTTAGGACTCCACCATCAAGATTGACTGGTTCATCGAAAGACCAAGTCACATTTTCGATAATTCCATCGTCATCTACGAAAATATCGGGCATGTTTAGTGGAGTGAGAGTGTATGTTTCGAGCGCCTCACTGAAAACCAATCTAGGAGGCCTGTTGAGGATGGTAATATTAACTTCTAGATGAGAAACATGCACTCCATCAGAAACAGTGAGATTTAGTACATTCAACATTCCATCTGCAGTTCCAATTAACCAAGCATGATCCAGTTCAACCAATCCAATGCCACTAACTACGCGACCATCACCAAAGTCCCAAGTGAATAGAAGGTTAGAGTCAGGAACATTGTCTTCCGTGGACCTTGCATCGAAAAGTACTCTTTCATTAGTTCTCAAACTAAGTCCATTTGTAATATCGATTCCTTGAACAGTCAATCCGATAATCGGGTTAGAAGTATCGTTCACACTAATATTCCATTCAACTGGATCAGACATTGCCCCCCCACTATCTATGATTCTGGATTCTACAGTGTAGTTCGATGGGACAAACCATTCATGAATTGGATTCTTGAGTCCTGAAGAAGTCTCATCTCCGAAATCCCATGAATACGCTACAGGAGTTTCATTTTTGCTGTAGGTTTGATTATCTGTGCTGAAACCCCATTCATCATAACCAGATCCATAAAATTGGAGGCCGAGATAAGTTTGTGTTGCGTTGGCAGCAGCAGTACTAGCAGCAACCGGCTTCATGTTTACCAATGAAATCGGAGCAGATATGTACTCGTCAACTAGGGTTTGGCCGTAATTTCTCAGTTCTACATCGAATACCCAATTTCCATCTTCTGGGACAGTGAAGAAGATACTAGACTCTACTTCAATACCATTGCCAGCAGCCACTTCATAATTTATAGAATCATACAGGATATTGTCTTTGAATGCATGCACCGTGATATCAAGAATTTCAAAGAATGCAGTAGAGTTAACGATCGATGTTAGATTGACTGTATCTGGGCTTCCATTTGAATCTCTATCAATGGAAGATGTTGATCCGATTCGAACAGTAGGGGGTTCAGAAATTAGTGCAGCAGTAACATCTACTGTAGCTGTTGGATATGCAGTTGAACCGCCACTAAATCCACAGTTTGGGTACGTGTAATCGCAGTCATCTATGGAACTTGCATACCATGTAACGAGATATGCTTCATCAGAAGTGTTTCCAAATCCATCGACAACTCCAGTACCTACTCCAGTTCCTGGATCAAATCTCAAATCAAGAGTAGACCAAGTTTGTGCTGCAGTATCTTTTACCAGAAGTATTCCATCAAATCCGAATTCTGATGGAGTAACCATGACATTCAGTGGTGAGCCGGTTCCAGATGCAAATCGCCACGCTCGGACTCCCCACCCTTCCATGTCATGGTTTTCACTAGTGTAAATGGAACCCCAATTGAAATTTTGATCAGTTAATTGTAATTTACAGAATGCAGAACTTGAGCAAGTCCCCCCCATCTCGATATTAGAGAATCCATATTTCCCTTGTTGACTATCTAGTACTGCTGCAGCGGTAAAATTTGCAAAAATTTCATCCATTGTTGTCCCGACATTTGCGGGAGCGCCAGGAATGGGATTTCTTGCTAAATTTTCAATGGATGCACCTCCTGTTGCGGTATCTGCAACGAGGCTTTGAATTGCCTGTCCCCCTCCAAACTTGTCGGCTAGATACAACATGAATAGGAAACCAGCCCCATAATCACAATCACTTCGTTGGTTCCACCACCTAACACTACAAGATGCATTTGAAGCCCATCCATTGCTATGTCCAATGAGCGTTCCTTCTGCTCCTAGAACTAGGAATGCAGCCATGTCTGCATTTCCTTCATCTATCCATGCATATTCTAAAGGATCTCTAGCATTATGGAGTAAATGTTGAAATTCATGAGCGAAAATTACGTTTCTCCAACCCAAATCATCACTATCTACGAAAATAGCTTCTCTTGAATTAGCAATTCCAGGTGAGAAATATCCTCCTATGTTGGCAGGTCCATCTATACTTAGAATAACAATTTCAACTTGACAATTGTTGTCGACATCACTTGGATTTCCAAAGTATGATGTTACCGTAGGATAGATTGAGTTGTCCCAAGTAGAAGCAATATCGTTAATCGTTGTAGATGGGATACTTACTCCATTCTCTACTATAATCGCCGCAGAAGATGTAACTCGTTCCACCTCGGCAGCAATATTTCCTCCTGCAGTGGGCATAGTAACAGAATCGCCTTGGTTCCAAGCGTTTTCACAAGCTCTTGCTTGAGAACGGCTTTGTTGCTGTAATAGGTACTCTGAACTGAAGGGCGAAACTAAGTTCGGCATTCCAGCCTCTATCCATTGATTCTTGAGGTGACGCGTAGCAGAAAATACAGGATCACCTGATGGTGTGGTGAGATATGATTTCCCCACTGTTTCACTATTGAAGTCAGCCAGATCACCAGTGAAGATGGTTTCTTCTTCGGGGGTGTCTTCTGCTTGTGTTGCCATTGGGAGAAACGAGGCAAATAAGAGCACAATAACTAGACTTGAACTAAGTGTCGTTTTCCGGCGTCTTGTATTCGATGTGCTGGTCTCCGACATAACCATCATTCTCCATCGTCATGATGTCGTATTTAAGTCTCGGTGGAGCGTGGTTCGTACATGGGCGCTCGGGACTCGATACGGCTAGCACTCCTCCTCCTAGCCATAATTGGCCTCAGTCAGTCCTTGAACCCCCCGATGATTAGTTCATTCGATGAAGCCGAATTCCGTGCTTCTAGTGGCACGATTATTGCAGAAGAACTGAATTGGAAATTAGTCGAGAGTGTTCCTAAAGATTCCCTATCTTTCACTCAGGGTCTGGAAATACACGATGGCCTTCTCTATGAATCTGGAGGACTCTATGGTCATTCATCTCTTCGAATCTTTTCATTAGGTTCCGGCACCCCATTAGAAACAGTGAACTTATCCTCTGATTTGTTTGGGGAGGGGTTGACAATTTATGGCGATGAAATCATTGTTCTCACGTGGAAATCAGGTAGAGTACTTAGGTATTCATTTGATCTTGCACAGGTCAATGAATCTGTGATTTTTGGTGAAGGTTGGGGGATTTGTTCGACGAATAATCAATTAGTAACTTCTGATGGCTCTTCTCGACTAACTTTTAGGGACCCTGTAGATTTAGTTAAGGTTTCAAATATTGAAGTCACATTAAATGGAGAATCATTAGACCAAATCAACGAGCTAGAATGTCTTGGAGACAAAATTTATGCTAATCGTTGGTACGATAACAGAATCTTTGAAATCGACATGAATACAGGAATTGTAAATTCTGTTCTAGATTTTACTTCCTTAGTAGATGACCAAGGTTCTGATGCATATGGGCATGTATTGAATGGAATAGCATTTGATCCTTCATCTGGTGATTTTTGGATTAC
>Ga0208407_1000282_pt1 | contig 24109 bp, 23 predicted proteins | sample ETNtaG_9_FD_185775 | JGI IMG/M metagenome (GOLD analysis project Ga0208407, IMG submission 185775) | Marine microbial and viral communities from oxygen minimum zone, Eastern Pacific Ocean - ETNP201406SV69 (SPAdes) (version 2) | ecosystem: Environmental > Aquatic > Marine > Oceanic ...
GAGAAAAGCAGCTCCAAAGAGAAAAGCAGCTCCAAAGAGAAAAGCAGCTCCAAAGAGAAAAGCAGCAGCAAAACGCAAAGCAGCTCCAAAGAGAAAAGCAGCAAAAAGACGATAACCTCGTTTGTAAACTAACAATCGTCATGTAGACGACGAATTGTTTTCATTTTTCTAATGTATTTAGTGAAAACTATCCATTGAAATCAAAAAATGAAATTAAAAAATGAAATTAAAAAATGAAATTAAAAAATGAAATTAAAAAATGAAATTAAAAAATGAAATTAAAAAATGAAATTAAAAAATGAAATTAAAAAATGAAATTAAAAAATGAAATTAAAAATTAATACAAATAACTCATCAATTTAATTTGTTCTTCAGTGGTAATGATTTCTTTGTTTGTTAAAATTTCTAATAATTCTTTAAAAATTGCCTTTTGTTCTGAAGACATACCACCTGATGGACCTTTTTCTCCGGGTGGACCGGGTGGACCTTTTGGACCAGCAGGACCGACAGGACCTTGTCCTCCGATTGGACCAGACTCACCAATAGAACCGATTGGACCGATTGGACCACGTTCACCTTGTGGGCCTTGAATGCCTTGTGGGCCTTGTGGGCCTTTTTCACCTGATGGACCTGTTGTTCCACGTTCACCTTGAGTTCCTTGTGGGCCTTGTGGGCCTTTGTCACCGGGCGGACCTGTTGCACCAGTACTTCCTTTTTCACCAAGAGGGCCTAAAGGACCTTTTTCACCTTTTTCACCTTGAGGACCAGGAACTCCAGTTAATCCTTTTGCGCCAGCAGGACCTTGTGGGCCTTGTGGGCCTTTGTCACCGATTGGACCTTCAGGACCTTTACTTCCTTTTTCACCAAGAGGGCCAGGTGGGCCGATTGGACCTTTGTCACCGGGCGGACCAACAGGACCAGTAATTCCTTTATCTCCAAGAGGACCAGATGGACCGATTGGACCTTTGTCACCAATTAAACCAGTAGTACCTTTTTCACCAAGAGGACCAGGAGTACCTTGAATTCCTTTTTCACCTTGAACACCAGAAGTTCCTGTAGGTCCTTTTTCACCAGGTACTCCAACAGGACCAGTAATTCCTTTATCTCCAGATGAGCCTTGTGGACCTTTGTCACCTTTTTCACCAGGTACTCCACGAATTCCAGTAATTCCCTTGTCACCAGGTAAACCAGTATGACCTTTGTCTCCCTTGTCACCAGGCGGGCCAGTAACTCCTTTATCTCCTTTATCTCCTTTATCACCAGTAATTCCTTTATCTCCAGATTGGCCCTTAGAACCAGTAATTCCTTTATCTCCAGATGAGCCTTTGTCACCAGTAATTCCTTTATCTCCAGATAAGCCCTTGTCACCAGGCGGGCCAGGAACTCCCTTGTCACCAGGCGGGCCAGATATTCCAACATCACCCTTATCTCCAGTTGGACCACGAGCACCTCTAGAACCAATACCAACTGAATCAGGTTTTTGAGAAGTCTTTGATGGTCGCCTCATTTTAGGGGTTTCAGGTTTGTTTTCACTAATTTGTTTAGTTTTATCATTAGATGATGTAGATCTAAGAGTTACATCAAAAATAGAGTAAACAGATGAGAATAAATCATTAACAATTATCCAAACAGTTTCCAAACTACTGACAGAATCGGGAAGTGGATTTTTGGGATCACCTAATTTTTCAGAAAAAATTCCATCTTTGACATTAAGATGAAAGGTGCCTGTCCACAAAGCAGTAAATTTTTTAGAACGAATTTCATCATCAGAAGGTTTTGTATCCAGAATAGAAATTTGAACCTCATATACGCCAGATTGTTTAAAAGGTGCCTGTCCTTGAATTTCAATGCGTGGAATAGAAGACATAGTCGTTTGTTAATATTTCAAGTATTTCAGGATTTGGTTCTCATTAAGGCTCAAAAATCTAAAAAAAATAGAAAAGTTTCCGATTAAGATGGTATTTAACTAGATTAAATTCAAAAATTGACAAGGGAATACATTGTTTGGGAAAAAAAAGAAAAAAGTAGAATTAGAATCAAAAGAAGAAGGATCTAAAAAAATCGTCACCAAAGAAACTAGTTTAGTAGATCCAAGTTACAACATCAAAAAATTATTTAAAAAAGGAATTAACTTGATGGCTGATGAAAAATTAAACGAAGCTGTAGAAGTATTTGAACAAGCATTACGAATTGAACCAGACAACGTAGAAATTTTAATGAAACTAGGATATGCAAGATTTCATTTAGAAGAACATAATGATGCACTGAAAGTATATGATAAAGTACTAGAAGTGGACGTTACCAATCCAGAAGCTTGGAATCTAAAAGGATTAGTTCATTATGAACAAAAAAAATATGCCAAAGCATTAGATGCAGTTAACAAAGCAATTGATTCAGATAAGACATACGGAATGGCATGGTACAATAAAGCATGTTTCCTATCATTATTGAATCAAGTTCCTGAATCATTACAAGCATTAAAACATGCAATAGAAATTGATGTAAAAAATGCCAGAAAATCCATTAGAGATAAAGATTTTGCAAATGTAAGAATTGAAGAAGGATTCAAAAGGATTCAAGAAGTAGTAGTGTTAGAATCAGTTAGACAAGGATATCACACACTTGGTGCAATTGTTTGGACGACATTTTTAGATAAAGCAGATGCAGAATTTGCTTTAAAGAAATTATTAGAAAAAGGATTAATTGTACAAAATGAAAAACGTGATGGATTAAGTAAAATTCCAATCTATGATCTTACAGACAACATTGCAGAAAAAATAGGTAAAGAAAAGATTGGATTTTTTGGAATCACCAAAAAGAAATTACCAAAACCTGTTAAAAATTTGAAAGCATTAAGTCAAGCAATTCAATCAGCTAAAGAATCAATCGAGGAAGGAGATGTAGAAAAAACTATGTCAGTGTTTGAAGAATTTATTGATTCATCAAAATCAGGAGAACAAATGATTGAAAATTTCTTTGAGGAACATAGAGAAATTAGATTATGGAAAATCAGATTAAATGATAGAGGTGAAGAATACATTATTGACAATAAAGACAAAATGTTAGAAGTTTTAGATAATATCGAAGTTACAATTACTAAAAAACTACGTGACGAAATAGCATAAATTATTCTGCAGATAAATCCCAATAATTTGCATCTTCTTGTTTGATTGTAGGTTTTTGAAGATTTTTCCATTCCTTAAATGAGCGAACATACAATTTTGCATTTGGCAATCCAGCAGATTTTAAAGCATAATATGCTAACCCAGATAGCGTTCCCACACTACCACAATAAGTAATTATTTCAGAATTTCCAGAAACACCTCTATTATCCAACAATCTTGTCATATCTTCTTTTGAACGGAGAATTTTATCATTACTTGCAAGAGTACGATAAGGAAGACTGATAGCTCCTGGAATATGTTGTTCTAAATAATTTAACCGCTCTCTATTATCAATTAAAATTACATCATCTCTATTTTTTGCAGATTCTAAATAATCAGATGTCGCTAAAATATCAGATTGTAAATTCATAGAATGATTCTTTGTAGGAACTTCATTAATTTTTGATTCATTTTCTAATCCCAATGATTTCCAATTGCTATAAGTTGTTTCAAGCAAAGTTACATTTGAATGACCTATCCATTCCAATGTCCAAGCTACTCTAGATGCTAAAGCACCAAAAGTGTCATCGTAAACAACTACAGGCATTTCATCATCAATACCCATAGAGTTTACAAGTTTCAAAACATTTTCAGGACTATCATCAGATAACAAAGTTGCCAAAGGTAAATTTACAGCATTAGGGATATGATCCTGTTTGAAATCATTCTCACGTCGTACATCGATTACTCGAATACTATTATCTCGAATTTCTGAACGAACCGAATCAACATCAGAAGTAATTTTAATTGATTGAGTCAAGCAGCACATTCACCTTTACCAGTTTTTGTGTGGTAACTAGTATCGCTTCCATAATCAAGATAAAAATCAGGGTCATCATCTTTACTTGGAGGAATAATCAAAGGTTCCAATATTTTTTTAATGTCATTAACAGATTTAATTGCAGAATCCTCACTACCATCAACAATTCTATGAATCCAAGATTTCAACGTATCATCAGATTGTTTGTTTTCTTTGAATAATTCAATAATTTTTAAAATAACTTGGATGACTCTTTTTGCAGGAACACGAATACAAGTTTGACCCAACATAGTTTCACCATCGAATCTACCTCCCAAAGACATTTGATAATTAGCAAACATATCTTTCCCATTATGACCACCACCACCAAAGAAACCAATAGTAGCAATTCCATGTTGACCACAAGAATTTGGACAACCACTAATCTTTATCGAAGAATCAGTCAGATCATCGTCTTCATCTAATTTTAATTCAAGGAATTTCCTTTGGATTTCTTTTGCCAATCTATGAGAATTTGTTAATGCTAAATTACAAGAAGTGGTTCCAGAACAACCCACAGGCGTAGTCATAGTCAATGCACCAGATTTTGCCAATCCTGATTGCAATAATTTTGAATATAATGGAATTAAATCATCCTCGTGGACATATCTTAATGCAATATTTTGAACAAATCCAGAACGAGCTTTACCCTCTGAAGAAAATTCACGTACAATTTCAGATAATGCATTTAATTGATTTGATGTGATATCACCAGCCTCTAAAGTAATAAACACAGAACTGTACTCTGATTGTTTTTGTTTCACAGTATTTGTTTTAAGCCATCGTGCATATCCATCAGGAGTAGAAGGCACACCCTCATCAGAAATTTTTAGGGGTCGTTTAATTTTATCAGGGGTGGTATCAACTTTTAATTTAGTAACAACAGATTGTGTTGCTTTAACGATTGCTCTTTCTTTCAACACAAGGTTTTGGAATTTTTCCCAACCCATATCATTTACAAGATAACGCATTCTATTTCTAAAAAGATTTTTTCGATCTCCTAATCGATCAAATATTCTCATTACAGCAATAGAAGTATAGAGTAAATCTTCTTCAGGAGTAAAATCTTCAAGCTGATGTCCAACAAAAGATTTATTCCCTAATCCACCACCAAGGAAGATTTTGAAGCCTCTTTGTTCAGAGCCATTAATTTGTTGAATTTCTGGAATTAGTCCAACGTCAACCATTCTCACCATTCCATGCTTTTCACAACAAGTAAAATTGAATTTAAATTTACGTGGGAGATTTTGTGCCATTGGATTACGTAAGAAAAATTTTGCAGTTGCAAGAGCATATGGAGTTGAATCAAATTTTTCTTCACAACAGACACCAGATAAAGGACTACAAATTACATTTCGTACAGAATTTCCACATGCTTCTCTAGAAGTCAAACCCACTTCTGCAAGTGATCTAAAAATTTCAGAAACATCTTCAAGAATTACCCAATGCAATTGAATATTTTCACGTGTTGAAAAATGTGCACTACCTATAGAATATTGTTCACTAAGTTGAGATAATTTTTCAAATTGTTTAGGATAAATTTCACCTGCAGGTAATTTAACACGTACCATTGCATAATCACTAGTCATTCTTGTGCCATATGCACCATGTTGAAGTCTGAATCTTCTAAAACTTTCTTCATCATATTTTCCTTGACGATATAATTTTACAGTTTCAGCAAAATTATCAGCTTCATCAATTCTAGCCCAGTTAATTTTTGGAGTAACTGGATCAACTGAAGAATGAGTCAAATCAGAGACGGTCAATACAATAAAATTCAATTTGATTTGGTTATAAATTTTTGATATCGGTATGTTTTTGCATTAAATTTCAAGAAACAAACAGAATTTTCCTGTTAATTTTGTCGAAATTTAGATAATTAGTGCATCCTAAGTTTTGAGGTGCGAAAGTATTAATGGATAAAAAAAGGAATCACCACATGCAAGAAGCAACAGTGGCTGAACAATCTTCTAAGATATTTACCGATGTACGTGAAGTAGAAATTACTCGTGCAATTGCAGATGAATTTCACGATGTATTAATTGATAGAGCAGAATCAGATGTAATTATTATTGGTGCAGGTCCTGCAGGATTAACAGCAAGTAGAGAATTATCAAATTTAGGTTTCAAAGTCTTAGTTATTGAACAAAATAACTATCTTGGAGGAGGCTACTGGTTAGGAGGATATATGATGAATCCAGTTACAGTAAGAGAGCCAGCACAAAAAATTTGGGATGAATTAGGAGTACCATACAAAAAAGTTCAAGAGGGATTATACCTTACACCAGGACCACATGCAGTATCAAAATTAATTGGAGCAGCATGTGATGCAGGAGTTAAATTCTTACAATTAACAAAATTCGATGATTTAGTTTTGAAAAACGGAAGAGTGGCAGGAATTGTAGTTAATTGGATGCCAGTTTCAGCATTGCCACGTAACATCACATGTGTTGATCCAGTAGCATTTGAAGCTAAAGTAATCATTGATGCATCAGGACACGATTCAGTTGCAGTAAAAAGATTAGTAGATAGAGGATTAGCTGAATGGAAAGGAATGGAGCCAATGTTTGTTAACGATGGAGAGGAACACGTGGTTCATAAAACAGGCGAAGTGTATCCTGGACTAATTGCAGCAGGAATGTCAGTTACTGAAACTCATGGACTAGCAAGAATGGGACCAACGTTTGGTTCAATGTTGTATTCAGGAAAAAGAGCAGCTGAAATTGCAGCAGAGAAAATCAAAGAGTTAGAAAGATAAACAATTAGGATTAACCAGTTATAGTGAAAATTTCCAAAGTCATTTTATACAATGAACCATCAGTTCCAATAATAAATTTAAAGAAAGTACAAAAATTTGTTTTAGAAACGTTTGGAATCAACAGTCAAATCAAAGAAAATATTTTTAATAATTTAGATAATGATCAATGTATAAAAATTGCCAGCACCAGAATTTTTGATTTAAAAAAACCTTTCAAAAAACATTTGCCCTCAATTGATGAAATTTTAATTGAATCAGAAAATGAAGACATGTCAAATAAAAAAGAAATGACAATGTATGATGGAATTGAATTAAATAAAATCATTGAAGAGTTAATTCCAATTCAAGAGCATAATCAAAAAACATTACACATCATTTTTACAAATAAATTAACATGTACATTTGACAAAGATGATTTTCGATATCACGCAAGAATATGGGTGGGCGCAAACCCAATAATTATTTCGACTACAGGCATTATTGAAGCTCCGGCAAAACCAAAGCAGTATTATCTTGATTTGATGACAAATTTTTCTAAAAGACCAATAGAAGAAATCAAAGAAAAATACAAAGAAGAATTATTAGATTATAACGACATTCGATTGTCAGAAATTATTGAAGGGTGTGTATTACAATCTATAACATATTATGAAACAGGGGATGCTTTTTGTGACAATGCCCAATGCAGATTGTTTAATGCACATTGGCAAAAGGATCTACTCAATTCACAAATAAAGAACAAAATAATTTGTGAGAAACACAAAACTATTCTAACTAAAATGAAAAATAATTCAGAGAATGAGATATTGACTTAAATTAATGAAATAAAACATCATACACTATGATGTCAGCAGATGTAGGTGCAGCGGTATTAGAAACTAATAATGATGGTCCGAAGGTTCCAGACAAAAAGAAAACAAAATTTGATGTAATTATTATTGGTGCAGGTCCTGCAGGATACACTGCAGGAATATATTGTTCAAGAGCAGGTTACAATACACTAATTTTATCAGGAATTTTACCAGGAGGACAACTTGTAAACACCACTGAGGTTGAAAATTATCCAGGTTTTGAAAATGGAGTCATGGGTCCAGATCTAATGATCGATATGAGAAAACAATCTCAAAGAATGGGGACTACAATTATTGATGATGTTGTAGTTGACGTAGATTTAAGACGAACTCCTTACAAAGTTCTGACAAGTTCTGAAGAATATGAAGGACGTGCAGTAATTATTGCAACAGGTGCAAATCCTAAAAAAATGCAAGTTTCAGGAGAAGAAGAATTTTCTGGAAAAGGAGTATCGTACTGTGCAACATGCGATGGACCATTTTTTAGAAATCTAGAATTAATTGTTGTGGGAGGAGGAGATTCAGCAATAGAAGAAGCAACATTTCTAACAAAATTTGCAACCAGAGTACACGTAGTGCATAGAAGAGACGAATTACGAGCAAGTAAAGTTATGCAAGAAAGAGCACTGAATAATGAAAAAATCCAATTTCATTGGGATTCAGAAGTAACTCAAATCAAAGGAAATGAAAAAATGCAACAAGCTGTGTTAAAAAATCTAAAAACAAATGAAGAAAAAACAATTGATGTAGGAGGATTATTTGTTGCAATAGGACATAAACCAAATACAGAATTATTTAAAAATCAAATAGATTTAGATGAAGAAGGTTACATTATTTTAAAAAATAAAACACATACAAATATGAAAGGAGTTTTTGCAGCAGGAGATGTACATGATAGAAATTACAAGCAAGCAATTACAGCTGCAGGATTTGGATGTATGGCAGCAATAGATGTAGATAAGTTTCTTACAGAAAATGAAGAAAAATAAAAACGTAGAATGTAAAAAATGTTCAAATAAATTTCATCAAAAAGAAATTTACACAATTCAACAATTTCAATATAAAAAGGAACCAGATTATAAATGGATATTGAATTTTTTGAAAAAATTTAATTTAGATGAATGGGATTCATTTTGTGAAAAATGCATTAAAGATTATTCAGAGAAAGTAGACAATGCTTGGAACAACGAAAAAAGTCAAGTTCTTTAATACAAAGAATAAACCAAATATCAATGAGAGAAGAAGAAAACAAAATTAAAAAAAGAATGCAAGAACACAGTGAAAAACTAATGAATTTAGGTTCAATATTAGCAAAAAATCAATTCAGTTACAAAATTGAAGAAAAAACATCAAAAGAGTTTTGGCAAAATAGAATCAAAAACTTTGAAAAATATAATGAATTGTCCCTATCATATTATAATCAGATTCAAAAGATGATGAATATCATAAATGAGGAACAAGCAAAAATTTTCCTATTACAGATCAGTAAATTTCATCAATTAGGAACAGAATTAATAAAAATGATGCAACAAGTTGAAAAAACTCCATCCATTATTAGTTCAAAAGACAAACAACAAAGTCAATGGAGTAAAAAAATCAAGGAATCATTAGGAATAGTAAGTACCAATTGTTTAAAACATGAAAAAAACATGAATACAGAATTTAGAAAGTTTTATGACACAGAAATAAAAAAAATCCTAGAATAAAAAATTATTTTAATTTTTTAATTTTAAGGGTAGTGACAGATCCGTCTTTACTTAAATTTAGTAATTCATGACCATTTCTTGTAACCCATCGGGAAATATCTTCCTCAGCATCAGGATCATCAGCAGATACACTTATGATTTCACCCACTTGCATTCTTTCAAGTTCAATTTTTGTTCTAAATACAGGCTCTGGACAAAATAATCCAGTTGCATCTAGTTTTTTTCCATCAGATTCGGACATCTAAAATAGAAAAAAGGATTTGTTATATTAAAGTCTAATTAACAAATTGCGAATCAATAAATTATTAATTATTCAAATAATCAAAAAACCAGACTTTAGATCAATAATAAAATTATTTAAAAAGATCTTCATTTTCAGAACGTAATAAAATATCAATATTTTGTTCAGAAGAATTAAAAGAATAATCACGAATTATTGCTACAGGACATTTTTTTGTTTTTCCCATTACAAGTTCAGCAGCAGCAGAAAGTTCATCTGCAATTGCAATTGCAGTTACACGTAGCACACGATTAAAAGAATCCATAGTCCCAGAATAATCCAAAATAGGCTCTAATCCAGATGTTCCAATTGCACAATTTGTTTGACCCAATCTGAAAGGCCTTCCAAAAGTATCAGAAATTATGATAGCAATGTTTTTTCCAGTTTCATTCAAAATTTTTTTTCTTAATTTTTCTGCAGATTTATCAGAATTTAATGGCAATAAAGTTACAAATCCTTCAACAACATTACTTTCATCGATTCCAGCATTTGCACAAATAAATCCATGTTTAGTTTCTGTAATAATCAAACCACTTTTCATTCTAATAATTCTTTTAGATTCAGATAAAACTAATTCAACAATACGAGGATCTTTTTTGTATTGTGAACTTATTCCTTCTGACAATAATGAAGGTATAACTGTAGACAATTTTACTACTCTCCCCTCCTGTTTTGAGATAATTTTTTGAGCAATTACAAAAATATCGCCGTCATGAATTTCAGTTGAATTTAAAATAAGATCAGATAAATCATCCGCATCAGTAATTTCTTTATCTATGTGTATTGGAAGAATTTGCAATTATAGATTCTAAAACATACAAGTAAAAAATTGTTTAGACAGTCGTCTCTAATTCTAATTTGAAATGCTTGTTAATTATATCCAAAATTTTGGATAAATCCTTTTCTTCTAAAGTTGTAGTAGCTAAATCTTTGACTAAATCCTGTGCCCTATATGCTATTCCTAATCCACATATATCAAATAATTTAATATCATTAGCACCATCAACTACACAAACTATATTTTCTTTTTTTTCACCCCATTCTTCAATTTTTATTTTTGCAGACTTTGATTTATCAGAGTCAACATTTATTGTAACACCATCTAGTTTACCATCATTAAAAATTAAATCATTGCAATAAACATAATCTAAGCCTAATTCTTTTTGTAATCTATCCATCATCAATGTAAATCCCCCAGATACAGCCATAATTTTCCAACCTGCAGCTTTTAAAATTCGGCATGCTTCTTTTGCACCAGTCATTAGTGGTAAAGTATCAGCTACTTCCTGACATGTTTTTTCATCCAATCCTTTTAAGGCATCTACTCTTGTTCGAAGTCCTTCTTCCCAATTGATTTTTCCTTGAATTCCTTGTTTAGTTATTTCCCAAATTTCATCTTCCTTGTTTAGTTTTTCTGCAAGAATTGGAAGATATTCCTCATCCAACAAAACACCTTCAACATCAAAAATTATTAACAATAGTTTTCTGATTTTTGAAAAAAATCTAATAATATAAAGTAGTGCACCTGTTTTTTTGTTTTTTTTTTATTTTTTACCTAATTATATAAAAAAATTAAAAAAATATTCAAAAACGGTAATAATAAATCATGGAATAACATTAACAAAATATGGTCGAAGAGCTTGAACGAAAATATGACGTCAAAATCTTAACGACTGAAGATAAAGTAAAATTTCCTGATGCATTAAAAGCAAAATTAAAAGAATCAGGAATGATGGATGAAAAAGGTAAATTAAAACTCAAGGGGGTAAGTCCAAAAATGCTCAAAAGAATGAAACAAGAATACATAGAATGCCCAGTTTTAAAAGAAGATACTCAATTTGTGCAATGTTTCATATGCCCTAATTTCCAAAGTAGGGTAATGGGAGAGGTTTTCTGTAAAGGCGACCCATTAGAATGATAAAAAAATTTCAATGTCACGAAAAGCTCATTAATTAAATTAATTCTCATTAGAATAGTTTGGGTAAACAAGATGTAGGGATCACAGTTTCAAAAAAAGATGATTTTAGTGAATGGTATACGCAAGTGGTGTTAAAAGCAAAACTTGCAGATTATGCACCAGTTAAAGGACTAATTGTACTTAGACCAGATGGATATTCAATTTGGGAATCATTAAGAAGTACATTTGATAAAAAATTTGCACAAAATGGAATTAGAAATGGGTTTTTACCAATCCTAATCCCAGAATCATTACTAGGAAAAGAACAAAAACATTTTGCAGGGTTTAATCCAGAAGTCTTTTGGGTAACACATTCAGGTACTAACGAAATAGGGGACAGATTAGCATTAAGACCAACATCAGAAACATTGGCATATACATTATATTCAAAATGGATTCAAAGTTGGAGAGATTTACCATTAAAAATCAATTTTTGGAATACAGCACTAAGGGCTGAAATTAAAGCAACAAAACCATTTCTTAGAACATCAGAGTTTCTATGGCAAGAAGGACACACAGTGCATGCAACAAAAGAAGAAGCAGAAAAAGAAGTAATAAAAATTTTAAACATTTACAAAAATACAGTCGAGGCAGAATTAGCAATTCCAGTTACAACCGGAAAGAAAAGTGAAAAAGAAAAGTTCGTTGGTGCAGAGTATACAACAACAATGGAATCAATTATGCCAGATGGCAAAGCATTGCAAATGGGTACATCACATTTCTTGGCACAAAATTTTTCAAAACCATTTGAAGTGAAATTTGCAGATAAAGACAATGTTGAACATTTTGCATGGCAGACATCATGGGGAGTGTCATGGAGATTAATTGGTGCAATGATCATGGCTCATGGAGATGACAAAGGATTAGTTTTACCACCCAGAGTTGCACCAATGCAAGTTGTAATTATTCCAATTTACAAAAATGATGAAGGAAAGAACATAGTTTTATCTAAAGTCAATGAAATTCAAAATAAATTAGAAAATTCAAATATTCGTGTACACATAGATGATAGAGAAGGATTATCACCAGGATACAAATTTAATGATTGGGAATTGAAAGGAGTTCCAATCAGAATTGAGATAGGTCCAAAAGATATAGAAAAACAAAGCATAGTCATAGTGAAAAGATACAACGGAGAAAAATCAAATATAGGATTTTCAGAAATCGAAAAAATCCCCACAATACTTGAAGAAATTCAATCAATCATGTTAGAAAATGCTAAAAAACAATCAAAAGAAAACACAATATCTATTACAGATTATTCAGAATTTAGATCAAAAATTGAAAACGGGGGGTTTTTCAATTCACCATGGTGCGGAAAATTAGAATGTGAAGAAAAAATTAAAGAAGAAACGGGGGCAGAAATCAGAGTAATTCCATGGAATAGTGAAGATATAACTCAAAAATGTATTTACTGTAATGAGCAAAGTCAGGTTATTCCAATTTTTGCCAGAGGATATTAAGAAACACCAAAAACATAATTAATAAAAAAAATACAGATTTTTTATATGACTGTAAATCCACAATTAGAGCAAAATTCACTCATAATACAATTTAGAGAAACAAGAAATAGAACATTAGAATTAGTTAAAAATTTAGAAAAGGATGATTTTGTTGTCCAAACTGCATTTTTTATGAGTCCTGCTAAATGGCATATAGGCCATGTAAGTTGGATCTATGAAGCAATAATTAGTAAATTAGATAAAAATTATGAATTTTTTTCAAAAGAATTTTCAGAATATCTCAATTCGTATTATCAACAATTTGGAATTCCACACGATAAAGGATTGCGAGGAATTGTCTCCAGACCTACAGTTGATGAAGTTTTCCAATATTTCAATACAATTAATCAAAGAGTTGAAAAATTTATCAATTCACACGAACTAACAACTGAAGAAAACAGATTAATCACAATTGGTTTTCATCATGAATGTCAACATCAAGAATTAATGGTGTATGATTTTCAACATCTTCTAGCAGAAGCATACAAACCAGTTCAAAAAAATGAAATTAAACCACAAAACAATGTAGAAAAAAAATCTGTTTTTGTGAAAGGAGGAATTTACAAAATGGGATATAATGGAAAAGATTATTGTTATGATATAGAATTACCTGAACACAAAGTTTACCTAAATGATTATAAAATAGATATTTTTCCAATTACAAATCAACAATACTTAGAATTCATTGATGATGGAGGATATGATACATACAAGTATTGGTTATCAGATGGTTGGGAAAAAGTAAAGAAAAACAAATGGGCAGCCCCTATGTATTGGGAAAAAACAGACAATACTTGGAAGATAAGAGATTTTATCGGAATTCGAGAAATTAATCCAAATGAACCAGTAAAACATGTTAGTTACTACGAGGCTGCAGCATACTGCAAATGGGCAGGAAAAAGATTACCAACGGAAGCAGAATGGGAGAAAGCTGCATGTTGGAATGAAAATTCTCAACAAAAAACAGTTTTCCCATGGGGTAATGATTCCCCAACTGAAGATAAATGCAATTTACTTGAATCACATCTTTGGGGATGTACTGAAATTGGTTCTTACCCAAAAGGAATCAGTCCTTCAGGATGCCAACAAATGATTGGAGATGTTTGGGAATGGACATCGTCAGAATATAATGGATATCCAGGATTTAAAACAGGATTTGATGAATATAATGATAAATGGTTTACAAATCAAAAAGTTTTGAGAGGAGGATCATTTGGAACACCAAAAATGTCAATTAGAGGAAGTTATAGAAATTTCTTCAGATTAGATGAAAGATGGTTATTTTCAGGATTTAGATGTGCGGAAGATATTTAATTTTTTGTGACCAGTGTTAATGAGAAATATTTTTTATCATCTAACCAGACTTTTTTAATTTCAAAATCAGTATCATTTAATAAATTTTTTATTTGATCTAAATCATATTTATGAGAATATTCAGTATGAATTAATTCATATTTTTTTATAGTGATAGATAAATTAGATTTTGAAATAATTACAGATTGAGGAATTAAAGATTTTAAATTCATTTCAATGCGTTGATCAATTTCATTATAAATTGAGTAATGTGAAAAATTTTTGAGATTAAAATCAGCATCTAATTCATCATTAATTCTAGATAAAACATTAAGATTAAATTTTGCAGTGATACCTTTAGAATCATTATAAGCAGATTCTAAAATATGTTTATCTTTTACTAAATCCAATCCAATCAAAAAAAGATCACCAGACTTCATAGTTGAAAAAATATTTTTTAAAAATATTTTTGCATCAATTGGAGTGAAATTTCCGAAACTAGAACCAAGAAAAATAATTAAATTTTTCTTGTCATCATAATTTTTCAAAAAATCTAAGCCGCCATCATAAGTATCAATTATTCCAGTAATATGCAAAGTTTGATAATCTTTCAACAATTGTTCAGAGCTTTCAGTAAGAATTTCAGATATATCTATAGGGAAATATTCAGTTTTAGATTGTAATGAAGTAAAAATATCAAGTAATGCTCGAGTTTTTACTGAGGAACCACTACCAAGTTCAACCAATCTAGTATTTTCATCTAAAAATGGCAGTAAATCAGATTTCAATTTTTTTAAAATCTCAAGTTCAATTCTAGTAGGATAGTATTCAGGAAGGGAACAAATCGATTCAAACAATTCTGAGCCTTTATTATCATAAAAAAATTTAGGATCAATAAATTTAGGATTTTGATTTAAGCTGAAAGAAATTTCTTCTGCAAAAGATTTTTCGACTTTTGTAGCATGAGGTTTAAAATAACGAAGTTTTGAATCTATAACATATTTTTTATAGTCAATTTTTTTTTCTGAGAAATCACTCAATTATGATTTCCACATTAATTCAACTTAAAATTCTTCTCATAAATTTTAGGCATATGATATATTTCTTGATATACTTGTAATATTACTAATTTACAATGTCAGAAATTTTAAAAATTGAACATTTGAAAAAATATTATATTAAAAAGAAAATTTTTAATTCAGAATTAACTGTTGTTAAAGCTGTAGATGATGTTTCATTTTCAATAAAAAATGGAGAAGTGTTTGTATTAGCAGGAGAGTCAGGATCAGGAAAATCAACAATTGCAAAATTAATCATCAAATCAATCAAAGAAGATTCAGGAAAAATAATTTTTGAAGAACAAGAAATTAATAATCAAAAAAAAAATTTAGAAAAAATTAGAATGAATTGTCAAATGATTCATCAAGATCCATATGATTCAATTAACCCAAGAATGAGAATAAAAGATATTATTTCTGAACCACTAGAAATTCACAATGTATCAAATAAAGATGAAAGAAACAAAAGAATAATTGAAGTATTACAAGAAGTCAAATTAGAACCAGCTGAAGAAATTAGTAAAAAATACCCACATATGTTATCAGGAGGACAAAGACAAAGAGTAGTTCTAGCCAGAGCATTGGCAATTAAACCAAAAATAATTTTAGCAGATGAACCAGTTTCTATGTTGGATGTATCAATCAGAGCAGAGATTTTAGAATTAATGAAGGAATTACAAAAAAAATACAGCATTTCATTTATCTATATCACTCATGATTTAGCCACAGCCAGATTTTTCGGTCAAAAAATTGGTATATTGTATTTAGGAAAGATTGTAGAAATTGGTCCAATTAATCAAGTATTAGAAAAACCAAAACATCCATACACTCAAGCACTCATTGATGCAATTTCAGAACCAAATCCAGATAATCTGCATAAAGAAAAAATTATCAGAATAAAAGAAACATCAATTATCAAAAAAACAAGTCAATGCAGATTTAGAAATAGATGTCCATATGAAATCGAGAAATGTACTATAGAACCTGAATTAAAAAAAGTAGGGAATGAACATTTTTCTGCATGTCACGTTGAAATAAATTAAGTAGTTTTTACTGAAGGCATTCGTTTGTCTTTATAGGTGACAACATTGGAAACGCCATTTTTAGGAAATACACCATAGATTAATTTTGCTTTTTGAATTACAGAATCTTTTAATGAAACCATAATAAATTGACTTTCTTTAGATCTTTCTTCCAAAATTGTCGAAAGTCTTTCAGCATTAGGTGCATCCAGATGGGCATCAACTTCATCAAACAGATAGAAGGGAGAAGGTTTAAGCTTCTGCAATGCAAGTACAAATACAATTGCTGCAAGTGTTTTTTCTCCACCACTAATTGATGTAGATTCTCTTTTGGGCTTATTTGGAAATTGAATTAAGTATGAAATTCCAGAATTAAAAATATCATCTTCATTTTGTAGTTCTAACCAAGCATTGCCACCAGTCATTTTATTAAAAATCAATCTAATTTCTTTATCGACTTTATCAAATGCATCCAAGAACGTTTGTCGTTTATCTTTTTCAATACTTTCAATAAATCTAACAATTCCCGTTCGTTCTTCTTCCAAAGAATTCTTTCTGACAGACATTGACCTATAGCCGTATGAAACTTCAAGATAAGTTTCAGGTGCTTTTGCATTTAATGCATTAAGAGATGATAATTCAGTTGTCAAACCCTGAACAATTGTTTCGACATCAAAGGTTTCCATGTCTTTACTAAATCCAAATGCTGAAAGAATTTGTTGTAATTTAGATTCATTTTCTTTCAAATCATTCAAATCACGATTTAATGCATCTGTTTGACGCTCAAAATTATTGATCTGTTTAGTATAATCTCTATCTTTTTCAGTTAAAATTTTTAGTTTATCATCAATTTCTTGAACTTGTCCTATAGAAGAACCTGAAGTTGAAATCAAATCCTGTTCTTTTTCTCTTAATTTTTCTAAAATTTCTCTTTTTGGATCTTTTTGTTTTTCCAAATCAGAAATTTTTGTTTTAATTTGTTCAGATTCAGAATTCAAAGAAGTTTCTTCGTCATTTAATCTACTTGTTTGAGATTTTTCACGATTATCTTGTGTTTGCATGGTAGTTAATTGTGAAGATTTATTACGATATTCATTCATTATTGTTGTATACAATTTTTCTATATCAGATTTTTTAATATTAATTTTTGATAATTCGCTTGCAATTCTGGTTTGTTCTCCACTAGCATAATTTTGTTCTACGATATTAATACGATCAAGCAATGATTCAAGATGTGACTCATTAGTAGATATTTCAGATTGAATGATATTATTTCTTGAAGTTAAATCAGAAATTCTTTTTGTTAATTGTTCTTTCATATTTTTTGCAGAATTAATTCTAGACTTAAGGTTAGAATAATTTTCGGATGCAGATGTTAAAGCATTTTCAGAAATAGACAATCTGTCAGAATTTGATTGAATAGAATCTTCTATTTTTTTTAACGAATATTTTTTCTTTAACATATATTTTTTTATCAAACTTATAGATTGAATTAATCCATCAATGTCACTACTCATCGAGATTAATTTTGTCAGTTTTGAAATTTTTGAATTTATATCAATTACAACTGTTCCACCTTTAGCCTCGAAATATTCACCGCTTAGAGTAACGGATTTGTAGCCTAATTGAGATAAATTATAAGCAGATTCACGGGTTTCGGTCAGTATAATATTTCCAAAAAGAAACGTCTTGAGTGCAGAATAAGTATCACTAGACTTCACAAAGTCAGACAAAACACCAATTATTCCAGATTCCTTTGGCAAAGTGAGTTTGAATTTGGGTATTGCATCAAGAGGTATAATTTTTAATTTTGGAAGTTTTTTACTTCGTGCAACCTCAGCAATTCCAAGTAAGGTTGCAAAATCTTTTACAACTAATGCTTTAATCCAATCAGAGCTGACTGCAAGAACAGAACGCTCATATTTTTTGTCCCACGAGATCATTTCATAAACTATTCCATCAATTCCTAATTTCGAACCATCTTCTTTTAGTTTTGCAACAGTATAGTCCTCATGCATAAATCCTTTTACAGTTTTAATTTTTGATTCATATTGATTTGCAGCCTTATCAGATTTTTCTAAAATAAACCCTAATTCATCCATATCATGAACTATTTTTGATTTTCTTGTTTTCAATTTTGAAATTCTAGATTTTAATTCAGAAATTGTCGCAGTATGATTATTAGTCAACACAAATAATTTAGATTCCAAACTAATTAATTCAACAATATCTTTTTCTAATTGAATAAATTTATCAGTGTTAGATTTTATTTTTAACGTAGATTCATCTTTTTCATGTAAAATTTTAGAAAGTTTTAGTTTAACACCATTTGATTGATCAGTAAGAATCTTAATTTTATTATCAATTTCAGATTTTTTTGCAGCTGCTTCTGATTGTGCCGTAAGAATTTTGTTACGATCTAAATCAATTAATTCCAAATTATAATTAATTTTATTTTTTTCTTGATTTGTTGACTCTATAGAATCTTTAATTTTTTGGATTTGAATGTCAATATCATGTCGAGCATTAACAATTTCATCTAATTCAAGTTTTATTTCTGGAATTCGAGAATTAATTTGTTCAAGCCTTTTCTTTGATGCAGATATTGCGGTATTATCAATTTCATATTGTTCCATTGCAGAACTAATTTCAGCATCAAGTGTAGATTTAGCTTGAGTATAGTCATTGGCAGCATTCATCAATGTTGATTTTTCAGAATCTAAAACTCCGATTTCATCTTTTAAAGTAGTTCGCGTGTCATCTAATGAGGTTTTTTTCTCATTCAAATCTTGTAATGTATTTTCTTTATCAGATTTTTTTGAAGAAATTAACTTCATTTTATTGGCTGCCGCAATAGCTTTGTACCTATTTAACTCACGTTCCAAAATATCATGACGTAGTTTTTGATTTCGTTCTTCTTCCAATTCATCAATTCGCTTCTTGATTTCACCCATTTTGGCTAGTGCAATTTCAAGTCGTCTATCAGCCTCATCAAGTTGTTTGATGGATTCAGATTTTTTTTCATCAAAATAAGACAAGCCAATTAAATCTTCGATTGTTTTTCTTTTTTCTTCAGAAGTAAATTCAGATATTCTAGTTACAGTTCCTTGCTGTACTGCATTAAGCTGACCCAAACCAGCATTTGCCATATCAAGTAAATCTAGAACATGACTTCGCTGAGTTTTCTTTTTATTAAGATAGTATGTATTTTCGCCATTTTCATCTAATTCTCTAGTAATCTCAACTACATCACTATCAACAGGAATTTTTCTATCAGAATTGTCAAAATGTACACTAGATCTAGCCATTTTAGGTCCACGACGTGCACCTTCAATATCATGAATCAAAGAACGAAGTTTATCAACTCTCATTACTTTTGGTTTATTTTCACCCATTGCAAAAATTATTGCATCTAAAATGTTACTTTTGCCAGAACCGTTTGGACCAGAGATCGATACAAGACCAGGTTCAAACTGAACAGTGGTGTTTTTAAATCCAAATGATTTGAAACCAAAGATCTCTACTTTTTTTACATGTACCAATAGAGATCATTTTTAGTTAGATAGGATAATCGATGCTTAACAATTTTTGTTGACTCTATTGATTAATTTTTCTTGTTACATTATGAAATTTTTCGTAGTGGAGGTAATTATGAAATAACTAATATCAATTAATTTCAAATTAAAGTGAGCCTAAATATAATTACTAAGAATACAATGAAAGATTATGACAAAAGTAGGAATAATTCAAACAAAATATTATGAAAATAACAAAGAAGCAATTGAAAACACATCAAAACAATTACAAAAACTAGGCAGAGTAGAAACAGAAATTGTTTGTCTGCCAGAACAATGGCTTCCTAATAATCAAATAAAGAATTATGATCGTGAGTTTTTAGAATTTAAAAAAATTGCAAAAGATTATTCAATGACAATTATTCCAGGCGCATTTTATGAAAAAAATGAAAATAAGGTTTCAATTAATTCACCGATCATAGGCCCAGAAGGTGAAATTATTGGAAAACAAGAAAAAATTCATCCTTATGACTACGAAAAAAAGACAGTAGATGCAGGAACAGAGGCCAAAATTTTCAATACATCATGTAAATTTGGAATAATGATATGTTATGACACAGTTTTTCCAGGCGTGGCAGAGACATTAACCAGAAAAGGGGCAGAAATTCTATTTTCCCCAAGTAGAATTGTAAAAGAAGGGATTGAACCATGGAAAATGTATGTCCAAGTGAGATCTCTTGAAAACAGAATTCCAATTATGGCACCAAATGTAAAAGATAGTAAATTTGGAGGAAATAGCCTCATAGTAGAATTAGTAAAAGAAGCAAAAATAGTTAAAACCAAAATAAACGAACTACATGAAAAATATGAAGAATCAGTAGATATTAGATTTGCAGATTACGATATCATTAGAAAACAAAGAGTAGAAGATAGAAATAATTTTCAATGATTATTCATCTGCAACAAACTTTTCACATGCAGCCTTTGCTTTAACATCAGAAGTTTGTTCTATTGGATGTTTCATTAAATATGCACTAGCAGGTTTGATTGGACCTCCAATTTTTCGGTCAAGGGCAATTTTTGCCAATCTGATTGCATCTATAACAATACCAGCAGAATTGGCTTTGTCATCAACTTCTAAACGAACTTCCATATTGTATGGTTGATTTGCCCATTGTCTACCTTCAATTCTCATGAACATTAATTTTGTATTACCCAAAAATGGAATAAAATCAGAAGGACCGACATAGATTTGGTCATCATCCAATCTTTCTTTTAATTGACTTTGTACACTTTCTGTTTTAGAGATTCTTTTAGAAACAAGTCTATCTTGTTCTTTCATGTTTAGGAAATCAGTGTTTCCACCCACGTTAATTTGATATGTTTTTTCAATTTTTGTTCCCCTGTCACTACATAGTTTAGCTAAAGTTCTATGAACAATAGTTGCACCAACTTGTCCCTTTATATCATCACCAATACATGGAATGTTTTTTTCTTGGAATTTTTTTGCCCATATTTCATCTGATGCAATAAATGATGGAATGCAATTAACAAATGCAGTGTTAGTGTCAAGACAAATTTGAGCCCAAAATTCAGTAACTTTATCAGAACCTACAGGAAGATATGAGACAATAATTTCAACACCAGTATCTTTGATAATTTGTTTTACTTCAGCAGTCAGTTGTTCAATAGTTTTAGTACTAGTAAGCGGATTAATTTTATTTTCTACCCAAATTCCAACACCGTCCAATAATGGACTTTCATAGATCATTGCATCAGTTTTTGGCATGTCACCTTTTGCAACATAATTAACCATGTTTGGAGATTCATAAATTGCATTCATTAAGGGAGTCCCAACTTTATTTTCAGCTACATCAAAACCACAAACAAAATCAATATCATGAATGCCATACCCCGCCAATGTATCATGAATAATTCCAGTTACTTCTTGAGAAGGGTTTTTCTTATAATATTCAATTCCCTGAATTAAACCAGAAAAACAATTACCAATTCCTACCAGGCCAACTTTAATCCTACCAGTCATGTCTAATCTAACAAAATAAGGCGGTTTAAAGTTTACTTAGATAAATAAAAAAACCTATTATTCAATGTAAATCAGAGTAAAAACATGACAATGTCAGAAATTACAATTAAAGAATTTAAAGAATTTAATTTGGAAGACGGTTATTTAATAGACGGATTCCCATCAGTAGGATTCAGCAGCGCCATTGCAACAGAATCAATGATACATACATCACAATTTGAATTAGGCGGAATAATTGATTCAGAAAATTTCCCTCCAATCAGCGTCATAAAAGAAGGTAAGCCAAATTATCCATCAAGAATTTTTATCAATGAAGATTTGAAAGTAGGAATATTTTCATCATATCTTAATTTAGAACAATCCTTACACAAGCAAGTATCTGAATCAATGTTAGAATGGTCAAAAAAACATAAAATTAAATTAATTGTAAGTAGTGTTGCTGTAAAATCAGATAAAGAAGATTCACAAATGATGGGAGTAGGAAGTACAGAATCAGCTAGAAAAAAAATAGAAGAAATAGGTTTGAAGGCATTAGATCATGGAACAATACCTGGAATTCCAGGGAGATTACTAAATGAAGGAAGTATTACAAATCAAGACGTAATTGTAATAATTTTTAAAACAACTGGAGAAGGTCCAGATTTTAAATCAAGTGCAGAACTATGTATGACAATGTCAAAATTAATTCCAGGTGCATCATGTGATATACCATCATTGCAAAAAGAAGCTGAAAAGGCAGAAGCTACAATAAAAGAAACACAAGAAGAATCAACCCACCTAAAAGATTCAATGTATAGATAAATTTTTGATTATGAATACATAATTTTGAAAAAATCATGATTCAGATTATAGAATTTGCAATTTTAGTTATAATTATTTCAGCTTCAGGAGTAATGTCACCAGGGCCATTATTTGCAGCAAATATCACATATGGGTTAAGAGAAGGGGTAAAATCAGGAATTAAAATTGCAATAGGTCATTCAATTGTAGAGCTTCCATTAGTAATTTTATTAGGAATTGGAGTATTTTCTTTAGAGATTTTTCCAGAATTCAGAACAATCATATCAATTTTTGGGGCATTTACACTTTTTGGATTTGCAGGAATACAAATTAAAACAATATTAGAAAAAAAGAAAGGGATTCAAAAGAAACCAAAACATGGACCAATTGTTACAGGAATTTTATTCAGTGTGTTAAATCCATTTTTCATCATATGGTGGACAACAATAGGATTAAAATTAATTTCAGATGCAATGATCGTATGGGCATTTGCAGGAATACTAATTGTATTTCTATTACATATTTGGATGGACTTTGCATGGTTAGGCATTACAGCATTTTTAGCGTCAAAAAGTAGAAAAATTATTTCCAATAGAAATTACAAAATAATGATATCAGGATTAAGTTTAACATTAATTTATTTTGGAATTACATTTTTAATTGATGTGATTACTTAACCGCAATCTAAAATTTCAATTGTAGGGTTGCAACTATCATTAAAACTATTAATTTTTTCAACAATGTCTTCACAAAATTCAGGATCAAAAGATTCTTCATAAATTCTTATTTGATTTAAAAGAGACATGTGACCAAGACCACATGAATCATCATATATAGAAAAAAATGAAACAGTGATAATTATTCCAAAAATTATGAAAAAGAGATTTTTTAAATTATTCTTTTGTAATATCAATTTCCATGTTAGAGACATTCCGTTGCTTCCCATCTTGGGAAGTGAGCGAATCAGAGGATATTCGAACATCACTTATCACATATCCAACAGTATCCATTCTTTTAACAATCATTTGAGAAACATCTACAGCTTGAGTTATTCTTTTTCCACGAGCTTTGATAGTTATTGATGGTCTTGTTGAAAGTTGAGTCAATGTTGCGGAAACATAACTCATAATGGGTTTGGTACCAATGAAAATCACATTGCGTTCTTCAGAAGTTTGAGATTGTGTAGAATTATTTGAATCATTTTGATTAGCGGTTTCTGGTTCAGGTTCTGGTTCAGGTTCTGGTTCTGGTTCAGGTTCTGGTTCTGGTTCAGGTTCTGGTTCTGGTTCAGGTTCTGGTTCTGGTTCTGGTTCTGGTTCTGGTTCTGGTTCAGGTTCTGGTTCAGGTTCTGGTTCAGGTTCTGGTTCAGGTTCTGGTTCA
>Ga0208407_1000296_pt1 | contig 23682 bp, 29 predicted proteins | sample ETNtaG_9_FD_185775 | JGI IMG/M metagenome (GOLD analysis project Ga0208407, IMG submission 185775) | Marine microbial and viral communities from oxygen minimum zone, Eastern Pacific Ocean - ETNP201406SV69 (SPAdes) (version 2) | ecosystem: Environmental > Aquatic > Marine > Oceanic ...
TTGGTAATAGTTAAAATTCCCGCTCAATATTTCAATTCTTGTGGGTTCGTAGCCTAGCCTGGTAGGGCGACGGTCTCCAAAACCGTCGATCGTCGGTTCAAATCCGATCGGGCCCACTTACGATGTTTTATTTTTTAAAACATTCAAAGCAGAACCAGCTTTGAACCATTCAATTTGTGATGAATTGTAAGAGTGTTTTAATATGATTTTTTCAGTGTTTCCATCAGAATGTTCTAATTCACATTCAAAAGATTTGTCAGGTGCAAAATCATTTAATCCTGAAACACTAATTTTATCATCCTCTTTGATCTTTTCATAATCATCAGAGTTTTCAAAAGTTAATGCAAGTATTCCTTGTTTTTTCAGATTTGTTTCATGTATTCTTGCAAAAGATTTTGCAATAACAACTGCACATCCCAAAAATCTAGGAGTCATTGCTGCATGTTCACGACTGCTACCTTCACCATAATTATTATCTCCAACTATAACCCAGCTCATGTTTTTTTCTTTGTAGTTTCTTGCAATTTGTGAACAATTTTCAATATTATTTGTAAGAATGTTTTTTGCTTTGCCTACTTCATCATTAAATGCATTTACAGCACCTAAAAGCAAATTATCACTGAGATTATCAAGATGACCACGTAGTCTAAGCCAAGGACCTGCCGGTGAAATGTGATCAGTTGTACATTTTCCTTTTGCTTTTAAAATTAGATTTAACCCAGTGAAATCATTTCCATCCCAGGATGGAAATGGTTCTAGTTTTTGTAACCTATCACTATTAGGATCTATCAAGACTTCAACGTTTTCAGGATTTTCTGATGGAGAAAGATAGATTCCCTCGGTGTTTACAAATCCAGCAGCTGGTACCTCAGGAGCAATTTCCGGAGGAGATAATTTGATTTTCTTTCCATCTTTTCCCTCAAGCATATCTTCAAGTGGATTAAACGATAAACTTCCCCCAAGTGCAAGTGCAGTAACAATTTCTGGACTTGCTATGAAATTCATTGTATCACGTTTTCCATCATTACGTCCAGGGAAATTTCTATTAAATGATGTAACAATGGAATTTTTTTCTCCATCTTTTAATTCGGATCTATCCCATTGACCAATACAAGGACCACATGCATTTGCAAGAACTGTTGCACCAATTGATTTTAGAGTATCAATTTGTCCATCTCTTTCAATCGTAGAACGAATTTGTTCAGAGCCAGGAGTTACTAATAATGGAATTTTAGCCTTGATTCCGTATGTCTCAGCTTGTTTTGCAACACTTGATGATCTAGACATATCCTCATAAGATGAATTTGTACAACTTCCAATTAATGCAACAGAAATTTTATCGATGTAATCATTTGAACCTACTTCATCAGATAATTTTGAAATTGGTCTTGCAAGATCAGGCGTATGAGGTCCAACTACATGAGGTTCAAGAGTTGAGAGATCAATCTCAATAATTTTATCAAAAAATTGTTCAGGGTTTTTTTCTACTTCAGGATCAGCCTGAAGTAAATTCATATTTTGATTAGCAAGAGAAGCAATTTCTTTTCGATTTGTTGAGTTTAGATAAGTCTCCATTCTTTTATCATAAGGAAATACCGAACATGTTGCACCAATTTCAGCACCCATATTGGTAATTGTTGCTTTACCAGTACAGCTAATTGATTCTACACCAGGACCAAAATATTCAATAATAGAATTTGTACCACCAGATACTGAAAGTTTTCCTGCAACGTATAGTATAACATCTTTAGGTGCAGTCCATCCACTCAGTTTACCTTTTAGATAAACACCAATTCTTTTTGGGTAAAGTAATTCCCATGGCATACCTGCCATTGTTTCAGCTGCATCAAGACCACCAACACCAACGGCTATCATTCCTAATCCACCAGCATTAGGAGTATGAGAATCAGTTCCAATCATTAAACCACCAGGAAATGCATAATTTTCTAAAACTACTTGATGAATAATTCCTGCTCCTGGATTCCAAAATCCGGCACCGTATTTACTAGATGCAGTTTCAAGAAATTTATACACTTCATTATTTTCATACATTGCTAATTTTGTATCAGACTTACCTTCAGTTCTTGCTTGTATCAAATGATCACAGTGAACAGTGGTAGGTAATGCAACAGATTTCAGACCAGCTTGCATAAACTGTAACATAACCATTTGACCAGTTACGTCTTGTAGAGCAACACGGTCAGGTTTTAAAAATACATAATTCTTTTTTTCATCTAAAAGTTTATCCAAAAATTCATCTTCAAGATGTCCTGCAAGAATTTTTTCAGTTAAAGTGAGAGGTCTTTTTAGTGTAGTTCTAAATTTTGAGATGTTTTTTTCAGATTTTTCATATACATTTTTTACAAATTCAGGTGTAGTTTCAATTGTGATTTTAGACAATATTTTATAATTAAATTTTCAGTTTATAAACGGTCAGTGATTAAATTTTAACATACAGTTATAAGAGAAAATAGATTATTTGGTTTGTGTTTTCAGTATTAAGATACCAGAATTCTAGGAGATGTGGCATTCATGGTTAAGAAAGGTTTTCCAAAATTTGGCATGTCACAAGCTGGTGCATATGTTACAGCATTAAAAAATTACAATTTGCCTGACTTTATTCTAAAATTAGTTGCTAAAGATACAGACTCTGAGCTACTTGAAAGAGGAAGGATTGATGATAGATTACAAAGTATGAATGATACTGCATTAGAGCTATTAAACAGAATTTTTGTAGATTGTGAAGAAGATAAAAAAGGAAAATATGCACAGTACAGATTTTTTGCATATGTTTCTAGTATGTATCACAAGTGTGAAGTTCTAATAAATGAAAGTATTCCAGGAAAGACTGGAAAAGAACACAAAGTTCCAATTGCAATAAAAAGTAATGGGATGTATATGGCAATTGCATTTAACAAAGCAACAGGAAATGCAATAAATAAAAAAGATGTTGAAAAATTTTATCAAATTGCTGACGATGTAAAAAGTGGTGAACATGGAACGCAACTAATTGATGCAATTTATGGTTCATCTGTTGGCTTCAAAGGAGACGCATTGGTTGAATTAGAAAATTTGAGTAAATCGAGAAAAGACGATGCAGAAAATAAGTTAGAATTTAAAACTGCAAATTTTGAAAATAGGATTTATTCTGTTGTAAAGTGTTAGATATCTATTGTAGAGATATCCATTGAAAGAAATTTTGGTTTATTTTCAGTAATTTCAAAATTCTTATCATATTGAATGAAAGGTAAATCATTGAAAAGATGTTGTGTTTGTAAATCATGAACAACTTCAATGTAGCGTTTATGTTTTTTCTGTCTTAACATTTCATGTAAAATTTCATGGCATACAGTGGTACAATTTTTTTCTGCAAGAAATAATTCATCATATCCATTTTTTGGTTTTTGCCAAAGTGCCATACCAAAATTTTCTGCATGGAATCCTTCACAGGTACAATCAGTCCATATTGGTCTAAAATGTGTCAAATAGAAATGATAAATTTCTTGTCCACGTTGACGATGATCATCTAACAGAGTATGAGTATCAAGTTTATCTAAAATGCTTCGTGGTTCTGTAATCATCTCGTCACATTGAATTTCATATGATATTGAGAAATTTTCTTTTATCCATTTTTGGAAAAACTTTGCCATGGATTTTACATATTCAAATTCTTCTTTACGATGTGGCAAATCTTCTTCTTTAATTACAAAAATAAAATGTAAGAGCATTTTAACAAAAAGGAAGTGATTAGGTTTGACCTTCTATGCCCATTAAGGTTAGAGTAGATCTAATTTTTTCTATTTTTCTAATCTTCCAGGTAATTGTTTCACGTAATGCTTCAACTGTTGACGATTCGATTTTTGCCAAAATGTCGTAAGCACCGAATGTACCGTGAACCTCTATAACCCCTTCTAGATTTTTCAACTGAGAAATGATAGCTTCCTCAGAACCAAGCTCACAGTTAATGAGTACATATGCTGTTGCCATACTAAAACTACAACGTTCATGTATATCAATTATCCTATTGAGGAAATTACTTTTCAGATAATTTTAGAATAGTTTTCCAAATATTTGGCGGTACAGGCATAAATGATAATCTCATTATTCTCAATAGTTCCCAATTTTTGAAACTTTTTTGAAGTTTCATTTCATCAAGAGTGACAGGAGTTTTGAATAGTTTTTTAAATTTTACATCTACAACAATGAATCTTTTATTGTCTTCTTTTGGGTTAGGGTATGGATTAGATGTGATACCCATTATGCCAACTGCTTGTCTTTCTGTACCTGTGTGATAGTAGATTATTTGATCACCTTTTTTTGCATCTCGCATAAATTTCAATGCTTGATTGTTATGGATACCATCCCATACAGTTGTCTTGTCTTTTTTTAGATCAAGAATGTGATAACCTCTAGGACCACTTGGTTCTTGTTTTGCAAGCCAATAGTTTACCATTTCAATCAAAATTGATTTTAGAAATGCACATTTAAAATTTTAAAAAGTGTTCCCCGGTCCTGACTCGCAAAAAATCATTGGTTTTAGCCAAATCCTCATTTCAGATCTGAAACCGGGGTTGCCCACAATGTCGCAAACCTGGGTGAATTAGAAATCATTGTAATCCGTACGATCTCGTCATCCTAATCCGTCTGAATGCGTGCTCTTTGGGCATTACCTAATTTCAGCTAGTCAAATATTAATCCAGATAATTTTATCTCAAAACCTACTACAGAAGTTCTGATTCTGAAATTTTCTAGTATGTTAGAATCAATTTCTCCAATTTCACCAATTTTATTATTATTTACAAAAATATCTGCATGCCTACCTTTAGCGAATAACTCTTGGTTTTGAGAAGTTTTTGTTTCTGAAATAATTTTAAAATTAGTTTTAAGAAGTGATTGCATAATTGCTTTAATTTCAGAATAATTTGTATCCTTGTGTGCAATAATTACTGCAAGATTAGTAGATTCATCAATTGGTTTCCCTTTAGAAAATACCACGCCAGTTTCAAATAATTTTTGAGGGTATGATTCATGAATATTTTTTGAAAGATTGTCTAGTAAGCTAGGTAAAAGAGAATCACGAAGAATTGTATGTTCTTGACTTTTTGAATCCAATACAGAGATTATTTCTGATGAGTTTCTTTTTGTTAATTCATAAAGAGTTTTTTTACTCGTAAGACTTGAGTTCATTGCTTCAAGGAATCCAAGACCAACTGCAGTTTGACTGAGTAATTTTGTTTTAATTGTTACATCATTTTTTTGACCGATTGTTGTGGATGGAGATAATTTTGGTTCAATTTTTGCAATTCCATATCCAAGAGCAATTTCTTCTGTCAAGTCCATTGGACTGAAAATATCAAATCTATATCGGGGAATCATACATGAAATTTTTTTACCTTTTATTGAAGCATCTAATCTACATTTTTTTAGACATGTTACCATATTTGAGAGACTCATTTCTATTCCAATTATTTCAGAAGTAAATTTTGGATCATAAATCATGTTTTTCTCCTTTAATTGAGGAGTGGAATTTTTGTTTCCAGAAATTTTTAATTCATTAAATTCAAATCCAGCCGTTTGTAGAATTGATACTACTACAGAAAGCATATCTTCAGCTGCTTCTTTATCAATCCCAGTTACCTCAATCAGAATGTTTTTGGTATTTGGTGTAACAGTAGTTAATGCAGAATTAATTATTGGAGGAAAAGAGATGGTATTTTTTTCTGAATCAAAAATTATAGGTACATTTTTTGCAGTTTCTATTACCGAACCATAGTCTTTACCAACTTCAGTTTTGGTTAAAATTTCATCAATTGTTTGTTCAGTATTGCCGTTTAATGGAATGAATTTGTGTTCTCTTGATACGGTTGTATATGTTAGAGGAAATGAAATTTTATCTGCATCATGTAATCCAATTGAAGATTTCTTTCGTTTTCGTCCTATTCCAAAGTGTAGATCCTCTTGCATATTCATTAATTGTTTTATTGCAACATCATCTAATTTTCCATTTGTTGCTATAATTCCAGTCACATATGGTCGAATTTTTGTTACAGATGAATCCACCTTAATTGCGAATTTTCCTTTTTTCTTAATGATGTTTTTTTGAATTCCTTTTTTTATTCCTAGTAAACCCTGTAAACCAGTAGCAATTCCATAATCAGTAGAGTAATCAGGTCTATTTGGACTATATTCTATTCTAATTTCATCTCCAACTTCAGATTCAATATCTAAACCAAGAAATGGCAGAACGTCAAGAATTTGTTTTCTAGTTACATTTCCAGAAACTAATTTTTTAATTCGATTGATATTTAATTCAACAACAGGCAATTATGCACTCCTTAACCAACTTAAATTGTTGTTATAAAATTCTCTCACATCATCTAATTCATATTTTAACATTGCAATTCTTTCAATTCCACCACCCCAAGCTAAAACAGGTTTGTCTATACCAAGAGGTTTTGTTACTTCCGGTCTAAAAATTCCCATTCCAAAAAGTTCAATCCATTTTCCTAATTTTTCATTATACACCATTGTTTGTAAAGACGGTTCAGTGTATGGGAAAAATGTTGGCCAGAATTTAATTTTTGTTAATCCTAGTTTTTTATAAAATTCTTTTTGTATTCCCATTAAATCACGTAGAGTAGTATTATTTCCAATAACAATTCCTTCAATTTGATTAAACTCAACAAGATGTTTGTAACTAACTTTTTCATTCCTAAATACACGACCTACTGAGAAAATTCTTGCATTGTCAGGTTTTTGTTCTGCAAGATGTTTTATGGTGACACATGTTGTATGTGTTCGTAAAACCATTTTTTGTGATTCAGATAACTTCCAATCATATTTCCAATTTTTCTTATGTGACGAAGATACATTTTTGATTTGAGAAGAGGATGCAGGGTTTTTTGATTCAGTATTTTCTAAATAGAATGTATCTTGTAGTTCTCTTGCAGGGTGATCTTGAGGAGTAAACAAAGCATCAAAATTCCAGAAACTTGACTGAGTCATATTTCCTAAAATTTCAGAAAAACCTAGATTAACAAATATTTCACGTATTTCATCAATAGTATCTTGTAATGGATGTGTTCTAGCAGCAAATACAGAAGGTACATCAGCTTCAACATCAATTGCACCACTAGACGAGATACTTGTATCAAGAGAAAGTGCAGCATCGGTCAACGATACAGTTTTTGATTTTTGTGAAGTTTGTACAATATAATTTGGTCTAGAAAGTAAAATTTTCATTGCTAGAGGATTTGAAACTTCTTCTTGTGAGATAGTTTTTTCACCTATTAATGAAAGAAGTTTTTCTTCAGGAGTTTCTACTGGTTTTTCTTTTATTGATACTAATGAATCAGAATTATTTTTTTCAATTTTTATCCAGCCATTTTTTTTAGCATTAGCTATTGCAACGTTAAATCCTGCACCAGATAATACAGAACGAATTTCTTCAAAGGTTTTTGGTTTATCTTTAAGCAAATTGATGAGTTTTCTTTCAGGTAATCCATTTTTGAAAGAATCAAGACCATTAGGACCTAAAGAAAAAGTAATTTTTTCAGATTCATTTACTAGTGCAAGATCTTTCAAACGTAGCCATTCAATTCCTCTACGAATTTGATCAATTGAAAGTTCAGTATTTTTTGATAATTGTTCAGGAGTTTGATTTGGAAGTTTTTGTAATGTCTCCAAAATTTTTTTTTCTATATCATGAAAAACTTGTGACACAGTACAACGTCCCAAAAAGACTTTTTAAAGCTTAACCTAAGTCAAACTTGAATGTCATCAGATGAATTTGTCGTAACACCATGGAATGTTGAAGGAGACATAGATTATGAGAAATTGACGAAACAATTTGGAACTCAGAAGATTTCATCTGAACTTTTATCAAAAATAAAGAAAATTACACAAGAAGATCATTTCATGCTAAGGAGAGGGATTTTCTTTTCTCATAGAGATCTAGATGTTATTTTAGATAATTTTGAAAAAGGTAAAAAATTCTTTTTGTATACAGGTAGAGGTCCTTCAGGAAATACACACATAGGACATTTAGTACCATGGGTCTTTGCAAAATGGTTACAAGATAAATTTGATGTGAATATATATTTTCAATTAACAGATGATGAAAAATTTTATACAAAATCTGACTTGACATTAGAAGATACAAGTAATTTTGCATTAGAAAATGCACTTGACTTTATTGCACTTGGATTCAACCCAGAAAAAACAAAGATTATCATTAATACTAAAAATATCAAACGATTGTATCCTATTGCAGCTCAAGTTGCAAAAAAAATTAATTTTTCAAATACAAAAGCCGTGTTTGGATTTACAAATGATACTAATGTTGGAATGATTTTCTATACATCATTACAATCTGCACCATGTTTCATTGAAAATTTACCAGTTCTAATTCCACTAGGAGTAGATCAAGATCCTCATTTTAGAATTACACGAGATGTTGCACCAAAAATAAACAAACCAAAACCAGCATTGATACACAACATCATGATTCCATCATTAACAGGACCTGGTGGAAAAATGTCAGCATCAGATGAAAAAACAACCATCTATACAACAGATTCTCCAGAAGTAGTAAAAAAGAAGATTAACAAATATGGATTTTCAGGTGGACAAGTAGATATTGAAAAACATAGAGAGCTTGGCGGAAATCCAGACATCGATGTTTCTTTTCAATATCTCAGAATATTTTTTGAACCAGATGATGAAAAATTAAAGAAAATATATGAAGATTATAAATCAGGCAAAATGTTAACTGGAGAATTAAAATCAATTCTAATTGAAAAAATTAATTCATTTTTAAAGATACACCAACAGAAGCGAGAAGAAGCAAAAAAGAATCTATCAAAATTCTTACTATCAGATGAATAAAGTTGAGATTGTCGCAGAAGACAAGTATGAAGCACAAAAATTAGCTAGTTTAATTTTTGTAAAAGAAGGAAATGAAACTTTCATTACTGAAATAATTGATGTTTTTGAAACTGAAATTGTGATTTCTATAAAGGACAAATCTGCTCACAGTATTGTGTTAAAGGATAAAGAACAAGTTGTCAAGTTTACAGATTTTATGCAATCAATTATTGAGAAAAAAGAGACTATTATCGGTACATCAACTAATGAAGAATCAGTTGAAATTATTAAAGAAAATCTAAACTAACGATTTGTCCATTTCAAAACCCAATATTTCTTGAACTTTTAAGAAATATAGCTGAGTTGAATAAGGCATTTGTGGCAAATTATTTTCAACTGCAATTATGAAATATCGAACAGCCCGTTTTGAAATATCAAGATTGAATTTCATTAGTAAAATTGGATCTTGTTTTACATTGATTTTATCTTGTAGCCAAGGAGGAGCCATCTCTTTTGTATCAGCAATGATTTTTTGATACCAAAAAGACAGATGTTCTGGTTGTAGTCCTTTTTGCAATTGCTCAACATCATTTTGTAATTTTTGTAACAAAGGGTGAATTATTGACATTGGCAAATATTGGAATTTTTTGTTTTATCAGGATTACTCAATTTATGAACAGCGATTAGTCAACTAAGACCTTTCCAGAGCTATCAATTTCAGAATTTCGTATTCGTGTAGATGAGATTCTGTTTCCATCAGATGCCATTTTCATAGGCACAGTGATAATTTCAACAGGTGCTAAGTTTCTGTCTTTACGTAAGGCATTCAAGATATCACCCTTTTTACTAGTTTCTTCACTAACTACCAGGGCATCCACACCTCCTTCAATTACTGCAGGACCAAAATCATCGTCTAATTTTGCGATTTCAAATGAACAATTAGGAAAGTTTTCATGTATGGCTTTTTCCAAATTTTCAAATCTTTGTTCAAAATTATTGTTTATTTTTTTACCATTTTTTGAAATAAAGGTATCAGATGTTAAGCCAATGATTATTTTTTCAGAAATGGATACTGCTTTTTGAATTAATTCAATATGACCGATATGAATAATATCAAATGTGCCGCCCAATGCAGTTAAGGTAAACATCACGTATAGAGTGTGTAATGTTTAACATAAACTCTCGGATTTTACGAAAAATAGAATATATCTAATAATATTGAATTAGAGAAAAATAAAATAAGTAAAAAGAGTTTGATAGAAGATTATCTTCTTTTTCGCATTCCAGTAATTGCGAACCAGTAAACTAGTCCCGGTGCTAAACCAACAATTAGTGGAATCCAAACTGCTATTGAGGCTTCATAACCTGCCATAGTAATTTTGCCATATCAATGATATTTAAATCCACCTTCAAGTTCGATATTCGAAATTGATCGATTAATAAAAAAATGGTGGACTCGAGGGGATTTGAACCCCTGACCCCTCGCGTGCAAGGCGAGTATTCTACCAGTCTAAACTACAAGCCCATTAACTGCTTGAATAATTCTGAGAGTTTAATTGTTGTCTTTTAGAATATCTGCAATCCTTTTATTTGTAATAGAAATTGATTTTTTTATGGCAAAATTGGAATCAGTGATTTCATTAAAAACTGGAGATAATGCACCAGAATTTAATCTAAAAGGAATTGATGACCAGATGCATTCTCTAAATGATTACTCAAAAAAAGGATTATTGGTAATCTTCATGTGTAATCATTGCCCATTTGTAAAGGCAAAAATCGAGGCAATAAAAGAACTACATGGAAAATTCAAAGATGATATTTCAATTGTAGGTATTAACAGTAATGATTCTGTAAAATATCCAGACGATGATTTTGAAAGTATGAAAACAGTTGCCAAAGAGAAAGGTCTAGAAATTGATTATTTGGTTGATGAGACTCAGGAAATTGCTAAGAAATATGGAGCTGTTTGTACACCAGACCCATTCCTATTTGATTCAGATAAAAAATTGATTTTTCATGGAAGAATAGATGATGCAATGAATCCTGAAGCAGAGGTAAGTGAAAAAGTGATGATAAACAATATTCAAAAATTCTTAGAAGGACAGAAAATTGAAAAAGATTTTGACCCTTCTATTGGATGCTCAATCAAGTGGAAAGAACAGCAAACTTAAATGACCAAATCCTCGAAAATTTTCGAGGGCTCGTAGCTCAGCTTGGCTAGAGCGTTCGACTGATAATCGAAAGGCCATGAGTTCGAATCTCATCGGGCCCATTAATTTACTATAAATTTTCATATTTTGTATTTGACCATTGAAGGATATCCTCAAGTTTAGAGGATGACAAATCTCCTTTAATTTTGACCTTTTTTCCAGTTTTTCCAGATAATACAATAAACAAATTATTTTCAGATTTTTCTTTAACAGAATAAAATGAATCAGAAATGAATTTCAATCCCTCTTCAGATTGAGAAAATACAAGAATTATCATTACACCTTTTTTTGATTTCCAAGTTTTTGAAAGTAGTTTTCTAAGCTCAAGATCAAATAACACATCAATTGATGACGACATATCACCAATTGGAAATACATTCCAGTTCTGAGACCGAAATGCTGCACCAGCAGCTTCAGAAGATAACAAGGATTCTGAATCTGCAGACAATATTATGACATTTTTTCCAGACTCTGAATGAGTCGAATGGTGAGTTATCAATTGTATCGAATTTGAGATTATTCCAGTCATCAATTGTTCTTCAGATTTTCCAATTTTTCCATCTTCAAATAATTTTTGGATTTGAGGGATTGCAGGAAGTATTATTTCAGTAATGATTTTGTCCATTTTTGCTTTAGAGTTAATGCAATTTTTTATCAAATTGTAAACAGGTTTTTCAGTGCAATCAATTACATGTGAAATGAATTTTTCTTGTACAAGAAAATAGTCATCTGGAAAATTTAATTGTTCAATATCTTCATCAGCAAACCACAAATTTAGATTTCCAATATTTTTCTGTGTTATGGTACCTTCTGCTGCAAATTTGTTTAGATATTTGGACATGGTTACTCGATTGATTCCTAATTTCTCAGAAATTTCAACTCCAGATGTCCCAGATTTTGATGAATGGAGTAACTTTATCAAACGAAATTTTACTTCGGTTTCATCATAACCACGAGCCATATGAAAATACTAGACACCTATCGTATAAAGTCTAATTATAACAGAAAATGATTTACGCATAAGGTGACAAATTTCACTGAAAAAACATTATATACATGGTACTGCAAAGTACGGTAAGAGAAGGTAAAATGCCAAAACCAGGATTCAAATCAATTACAATTTCAGAACAAGTTTATGAAAAGTTCTATGACGTTTACGAAAAAAATAAAGATAAACTAACAATGAAAGGCGTGAATAGTTTCGCCGGCTATATCACATACATGCTAGAAGATTCAATGCTAAAAGATAAGACATTTGCAAAATATGCTCCAAAATTAGAATTAATTTCAATTGAAGATGACAGAGTTATCGTAAAAAATAATATTCAAAATAGAATTGCGGAAATTGTTCTCCAGAGAGGCGAACTCTATTGCCAATTATGTGAGGCAAAAGATTGCCACTGTATTGGCTATGTCTGGTCAATACCAGAAATTTATGAGAAATTAAATTCCAAAGGTCTCAGAAATCATAGATAAAGTGGAGGGGGAGGGATTCGAACCCTCGAACTCCTGAGAGACGGGATCACCCATTATTATGATCTTAAGTCCCGCGTGTCCAAAAGCATAATGCTTTCTTTGGCCAGGCTTGACTACCCCTCCACTAGAAAAACAACAATTTGCGAGAAATTTAACAGTTGATGTTGATAAAAAAGTAATCAAGAATTATAAGGATTCCAGATATTGAAAAATTTATGCTTCGATAGCTCAGCCTGGTAGAGCGTTACATTGGTAATGTAAAGGTCGTGGGTTCAGATCCCGCTCGAAGCTTAATAATTTTTTATTAGTATTTCTTTATGTCCAGTACGTTTTTTTGAGTTGGAATTGATTGCACGGTTTGCACTGATTTCAGATATAATCCAATGTTTTTCTGAGAAGAGATCTTTTACAATTTTTGAATTTGAGTTTGATAATAATACATGGCAGCCTTTTGAATTCAATTTATTTGCCAAATCAACTAACTTCTCAAGATCATCTTCTGTGAAATCTCGATGTGTATAACTAGTGAAATTTGCGGTATTACTAATTGGCTGATATGGAGGATCAAAGTATATCAGATCGCCTTTTTTTGCATCATCCAAAACTGCCTCAAAACCTCTACACGATATTTTGATTTTTTCAGATTGTAAAATTTTGCTTACAGCCGTTAAATTTTCTTTATTGACAATGTTTGGATTTGTGTATCTACCTAGAGGTACGTTGAATTGACCTTTTTTGTTTACACGATATAATCCATTGAAGCAAGTTCTATTTAGAAAAATTAATCTTGATACCTTTTCAATTTGTTGTTTTGGCTCTTGTTTTCTTACTTGATAATAATATTCAGTAGAATCATTATGATAATTTTTTGAATGGCTTTCTAAGGACTCGATGAGCTTTCCTAATTTGTCACGAATTGTAACATATGCGAGTACCAAATCAGAGTTAAAATCAGATACATTACAAGATAATTTTGGTTCTTTTGATAGTAGATTAAACATTACAGCGCCGCCACCCAAAAATGGTTCATGATAGGTGCCAAATTGTTTCGGAAAACTATTTTCCAATGCCTGCATAAGCTGCCTTTTTCCTCCAACCCATTTTACAAATGGTTTTGGTTCGGTAATAGCAATCTGACGGTATTGTTGAGCCAAGACTAATTACTTCCACAATGAGGCTTTCTCTAGCCGAGTGAATCTATGATCACCAAGTGTGAAGAATTAGTTGATTTACTGGAAATAGCTTAAATACAAATTTCGTTTTTGGATGAATTTCGTTGATTAAGGCACCGCCTAACTAGTGTTCAATAAAATGAAAAAGGAAATGGGTTTTTCTAATCCCACTTTGACCAAGCGGCCATCCATCTGTATGTCCATGTTGTAAGTTTACAACCTAAAGCCGCAAATGTACAGGCTAATACTGCTCCAGCACCGGCACCAAGTGCAACAGGGCTGTTGTAGAATTTACCTACCTGCGGTTCTATCGGGGTCATATATGGTGGTAACGTTGGTCTTGGATACTTGAATGCAGTCTCTAGTGGGTCAGCCACTGTGATCAAATTGACCATGTTGAATAGTGGCAATGACATTCCAACTAAGACTCCGCCGAACAGTATCAGAGAGTGCTTATTCTTCTTTGTTGCCCAGTACGCTAAGTCCAACAGCATTGCTGATGGTAGCCAAACTGGTGTAACGATGAAGTCATATGGGTAACCTAATGCGAACCATGCACCTTTTGCAATCCAAGTGTAGACTGTCATAATTAGTGCATAATACGTTGCGGTTCCTGGAACTCCAGTAAATGTGAGATAGTAACACGCACCTACAGTGAGCATAAGAGTTTGTGATATTGAGAATACTACAAACGATGTCCAGGCCCAATCAGTATAGAAGATGTAGTCCCCTGCGTTGATTGTTAGCAAAGTTGAGTTGACTGCGACTACTACTATGAATAAGTAGTGAGTACATCGTCTAAGCCAGACCATGAAAATATTCCCGTCAGTTACTATATAAAAATTTGGGAGAATACCGAGATCGTGCATACGCTCGCGTGACTAGAATAGATAAAAAGGAAAGTCCTTTAGGACTGAGTTTGATTATTTTCCTACGAAGAGTACGATTAATAATGTACCAATGGCGGTTCCACCTAAGGTTCCACCGACTATACCGTTACTTTTCTTAGTTGTTCCTTCTTCCATAACTTTGACACAGAAGAGGTAACCAATTGCTTCTACAATGGTCAGGACGATAAATGCATAATGTCCGCTTGGTGTTGGATATGCCCAAGGATATACAAAATATCCTGCTGCAGTACCACCAAATGTTGCTAGCCATGCTGCGATATATGATGCTGTGATCATTCCAGTCATGTTTTCAACACGACGGCCAATCATTTTCTCGACGTCAGCAGAACCTGCTCCGCCACCGCCACCTGAACCAAATCCTTTTGGAAGTGTCATATAGAATTATCAGTCGACAGAATCTATTAAAGTCTTTCCTAGATTCTGAGCACCTGCCGATCTACCATTAGGTAGGAAAATAAAAAAAACAAAGTACGAATTTGTACTTGATTATGGTATGGATCTGCTGTACAATTTACCCTCAAGGGCCATTTTGTACATTTCAGCAACATATGGGTTTTCACCAGGTGTTTCTGCACCTAATTCGACGAGTCTTGCATAGAGTCTAACTACGTAAGCTAGAGCGCCCATGAAGGCTACGACGACACCCATGTTAAACATCCAATGGTTTGGAACTGCGAAAATTTCTTCGACGAACCAAAAGTGCCACATCTCATTAACACCAATAGTAAACATGGTTGCAAGATAACCTAAGATTGTCATCTTTAGACCTGTGTTCATAGAGTTGTTTGGTCCTCTCAATACTGGTACTTTTCTATCATAGATTGCTGCGAATCCCCAACCGAGTGGTAGTGCTACAAAGTGAGAGTATAACCACCAGTGTGCTGGAGTAAATGCTGAATCTCTAATAGAAGTTTGATGGAGCGAACCATCGACAAAGTTGTCGACTTCTACGGATGCGGCTGTTGATCCCATAGCGATGACTACTAACCAGATTTTTTTCAATCTCTGGATTTCGACTTCTTTTGGGAGTAATGCCGGCATTTGTGCCATAGTAACTATACGTGCTTTTTGGAATATAAGCCACGAGGTTCAGATTTGAATGTATTTTTTCAAAGAAATCATTTTTTATGGTAATAATTTTGTGAATTTTCCAATAATAAATTTAAAAAATGTGATTTTTCTATTGATTTTTTTCATTGATTCAATGATTAACATTAATGATTAACATAGAAGTAATTCATGAGGGAAATACCGTGGATCGATAATATAGTTAAAACTTAAATTCCTCATTTCTGTCGTTTACAATTAAGGGATAACAATGGTAGATAGAAAAGTTATGGCATTTGCACTTGCAACCGTTATGGTAGTTGGAGTCTTTGGACCTAATGTAGCAACAATGATTCAAACTGCTGAAGGACACGGCGTACAAGCACAATTGCAAAGTCGTTTCATTCGAATTGAGGATGAAACATTCAACAGACAATCCCTCCAAACCGGTGAAGTTTTGACTTTGAGCGGTGCATTCGTAAGTTTGATTGATTCAGACATGCGTGCATGGTCATCAATATTTTCAGAGTCAACCAACGCAGGTAACAGATGGGAGATTCTAGCAAGAGATCCACCAGGTAATGTCTTTGACATTCCAGGTAACGATGTTGTCGATTATGAAATCTCAGCACGTGCTCTTGAACCAGGAGTTTATCACGTCCACACTCAATTGAACATTGAGCACGTAGGACCTGGACTTGGACCAGGACAAACAGTCGTTGTAGAAGGAGAACCAATTCTCAAACCAATTCCATACACCAACATCGCATATCAATCAATTATCATTGCAGTTGGTTATGTAATCACATTTGCAACACGACCTTGGCAAGTAATCTAAACTCACTCTTTTTTCCTTTTATTGAATTTCAAATCTATGTTCATACATAAAATTTCATATACTTAATTTTTAAATAAATAATTAAGTATTAGTTAATATTTACTCATGATATAAAATAGCAATTTACTTTTATCTTCGGAAAGACAAACCCAATCATGGTTCATGTATTCAAAATTGAACATTTGAATATACAAGAAAGTTACTTTAAAGGAAAAGTTGAATTTCGTGGAGATGAATATACAATTAACATACAAGATGAAAGAAGAGGTAAAGTTCTCAAACTCCCATTCAAACTACAAAAGAAGCAAAAAGTCCTAGTTAGATTTTCAGGCCCCAACAATCTGGCAGTTGAAGACTTTCTACCATTCGAAGGAGAGTCTGAATGGGTCGAAGTGGATTCCACACCAATTACATTTTTCATAGCAGATCATCAAGATCAATTTGATACTCTAGAGATAATTGACGATTTAGCAGAGGCTTAGAAAAGACTTTATTCCAAACGGGTTCAGTTTTCCTATGAATTGGCCAGGAATGGGAGACCCAACAAAGCGAAAAAAGACTTTAAAATTTTTAGCAATTACTGCCATAATTGCAATCTCAGTAGGAGTAGGAAGTAGTCTAATTCAGGGTCAAGTTAGTCTAAACGATCCCCTCAAAGTCTGCATAAATGAAAGAGATACCCAGTATGTAATCTCAGCCAAATTGGAATTATATGTTGACAAGAATAGAGCAGATATTCCTGCAAATATTGGATTCAAAGATGGCTGTCAAAAATCGCTTTACACATTAACAGATGATGGTACAATCTATGCAGAATGGACTGAAGAATATCCATTTGAAATAGGTCACTTCCTATGGTCATGGGAATTCCCTATCAGAGATATGGAACTAAGTAAATCCAAGATAATAGTAAATGGAAAAGAATCACCTAATTTCATTAATGAGTTATTGGTTGATGGATATACGTACAGAGCAGAATTTACTTCAAAAGACTACGACACATCAAAAGATGCAGACTTTATGCCTCCAGACCTTTAGAGAATAACAGTCCAATCTAAAACCTTAGAGAAAATTTTTGAATATAGTAATCACTAGAGATATCTAAAATAGAAAAGAAAGAAGTGAGAAAGATTACCAGTATTTTCCGTTATCAGGAATTAAACCGATGCCCTCATTCTCAAAGTGTCTGTCAAGTTCATCGACCCATCTTTCACGATTATCTTTGTATCCCCATCCGTGAATACGTACCCAGTACGCAATCAATGCGAGGAGGAATATTGTGAACATAATTGTTCCAAAGATGTATACCATGACATCGTAGAATAATGGATCATAGTTTGGACCGAGTTGTCCGGTCAGACTAGACAATATACTCAAGATTGTTCCGAATACAGGAATCATCAATATTTTGAATTCAGGCGTAGATATAAAGATTTTTTTTGATTCTCACATGCCGAGATCAGCATGACTAGTACTTAGGAATAAAATAAGAAGTAAGGAAGGAGATTATCCTGTTCCTGGTTTGGCATATTTTCCGGTTCTTCCTCTTAAGAAGAAGGCTCCAGCAATACCACCAAAGATTGCGGCTGCAATAGCAGATGCACCAAGTACACCACCGGCATCCATGTATGGAGTACCAGATCCTGCTCCTGGGTTATCTGCTGCATAATCGACTTTTCTTTTTGCAAGTTCTAATGAGGCTTCCAAAGACATTGATGGATGTCCACCGTCTTGGCCACCGTCTCCACCACTGCCCATATATTGAGCAAATGCTGGACCAGCCAACATTAAGGGCATTGAGAATACACCTGCAAGAAGTGCGCCTAATACTATTGATTTGTTCATTTGTATCTGCAATTGCTGACTATCGTTATTATTTAACTTTTTTGAACAATCTCGCTAGATACATTTAATTCCGTACGTAAATTAGGCAAAAAAATGGGAAGACTCCACACACATAACCATGGAAAGTCACATTCAATCAGACCTATCGATCCTAAAAAACCAGAGTGGGTCAAACAAAGTAATGAAGAGATTGAAGGATTGATTATCAAATATGCAAAGGAAGGTATGACTTCTAGTCAAATCGGACTAAAATTAAGAGACCAGCATGCAATTCCTTTGGTAAAACCAATCATCAACAAAAGCATCACAGACGTATTAAAAGAAAACAAATTGATGCCAGAGATCCCAGAAGATTTGAACAACATCGTGATGAAAGCAGTTAATCTTCAAAAGCACATCAAAGATAACAAATCAGATAGCAGAAACGTCAGAGCCCTAGAATTAGTTGAAGCAAAAGTTCACAGACTATCAACTCATTACAAAAAAACTGGCGACATAGATCAAAAATGGAAATATAAGTCCGTAGTAGCCCAGCTAGAGTAATGGGGAAAGTTTTAGAAGAATCATTATCTAATTTTTCAGATCGTATATCAGATGCAGTAAAGACAAAAAAGAACATTCTCGTAACAACTCATATTGATTGTGATGGTATTACATCAGGATCAATCATTTCAAAAGCATTAATCAGACATGGAGCAAAATGTACAGTTAGAACAACTAACGAATTTAGTGAAAATTTAGTAGATAAAATGCAAAAAGAAACTAGAGATTTACACGTAATTACCGACTTAGGTGGAGGCTTTGGAAAATTACTAGATGAAAAATTATCTGATAATTGGCTAATGCTAGATCATCATGAAATTTCAGAAGATGAGAAGGATAATGAACGAGTAATCAATGCTTGGAAGTTTGGAATGGATGGAGGTGTAGAAATTTGTGCTGGAGGAATGGCATATCTAGCATCAAATGCACTTAACAGTGAAAATGAAGATTTGTCAAGAGTTGCAGTAGTATCAGCTTTAGGAGATAGACAAGATCAAGGTGAGAGAAAAGCATTCACAGGGAAAAATTTAGAGATTGTAGAAACTGCTAAAAAATTAGGATTGGTAAATGTTGATTTAGACTTGCTTTTAGTAGGTCGAGAAACAAGACCACTTCCAGATGCAATTGCATTTACATCTCAGCCATTTATTGAGGGATTGACATGGAACAGAGATGCTTGTATTGCAATGTTAACAAATGCAAAAATTCAGCTCAAAGATGGAGCAAGATGGAGAGTTCCAGCAGATTTAACACAAGATGAGAAACAAAGCATTATCGAGTCAATTAGTAAATTTGTGCAAGGAGAAAATGCCACTCAAGTAATGGAAGAATTGATTGGATATACATACACATTCCCAAATGAAGAAAAAAGGAGTTTTTTGAGAGATGGGCGAGAGTTTTCCACCATGCTAAATTCTTGTGGTCGTATTAACAAATCAGGAGTTGGAATTGCAATTTGCATGGGTGATAGAAATACAATGTTACAAGAAGGTGAGAAAATTTTGTCAGAATATAGAAGCATGATTAGAGAATACATGAATGTCCTATCAAATGAGAGATGGAGAACAAACAATATGGAAAATTGCGTCATGGTAAATGCACAAGGATTGGTCCCAGAAACCATGACAGGTACAATTTCATCATTAATTGCAGGATCTCCAAAAAATTCAGGAAAAATAGTAATTTTGAGAACAGATGGATCTGAAGGTACAATAAAATTTTCATCTCGAAAATCTGCTAGTTGTAAAAATTCTATTAATCTAAGTCAGCTAATGAGAGGAGGTGCAGAGCAATTTGATGGAATTGGAGGAGGCCATGAAGCCGCTGCAGGAGCAAAAATAACTAAAGACAAATTAGATGGATTTCTAGATTATCTTGAAAGTAATGTCACCAAAATGCCAGATAGAGATAGCAATCAATAATATTTCTAAAGAAAAGGCCAAAGTTATTGAAAAGGCACTAGAGCCAGACAATGTGAATTTTCCTCAAGGACTGAATTTGACAATTAATGAAAAGAAAAATCAGCTTGTGTTTTGTTTTTCAAATGAAGGAGATTTACGAAAATTAATTTCTACGGTAGACGAAGTATTAGAACACGTAAATCTTTCTATGGAGGTAATAAAATAATGCTAGATCCTAAAATTATCAGAGATGAACCTGACAGAATTAAACAGATGCTAAAAGATAGAGCAGTAGAATTTGATTTTGAGAAAATGCTAGAATTGAATAAAACAAGAAAAGAAATGATGATGCAATCAGATGATCTAAAACAGAAAAGAAATCAAATGTCAGTAAAAATTGGAAGTGAGAAAAAAGCAGGAAATGATGCTTCAGAATTATTAAAAGAGATGGGAGAAATATCAAAAAAACTAGATGAACTAGAGAATTTACGAAAAACAGTAGATGAGAATTATCATAATTTGTCTTTTTCAATACCAAATTTGATACATGACTCAGTTCCAAAGGGAGCAGACGAGTCATTTAATCAGGAGATTAGAACATGGGGAGAAATCCCAAAGTTTGACTTTGAAGTTAAAGATCATATTGATTTAGGATTAGAATTAGATATTGTTGATTTAGAAAGAGCATCAAAAACTGCAGGAGCAAGATTTTATTATTTAAAAGACGGATTAGTGAAATTAGGACAATCCCTAACTGCATTTGCATTGGATTTTGTTGCAAATAAAAATTACAATTTGATTCAGCCACCATACATGATAAACAGACAGTCCATGGAAGGAGCAGTGATAGCAGATGATTTTGAAGATGTAATTTACAAAGTACAAGATGAAGATTTGTTTTTAATTGGTACATCAGAGCATGCAATTGCTTCTATGTATTATGATGAGATTTTAGAAGGCTCTAAAATTCCATTGAGATATGCATCAATTAGCCCATGTTTTAGAAAAGAGGCAGGAGCACATGGAAAAGATCAAAAAGGAATTTTCAGAGTTCATCAGTTTGAAAAAATTGAACAATTCATTTTTTGTAGACCAGAAGAATCATGGGAAGAACATGAAAAGATGATAAAAAATACAGAGGAATTTTATCAACAGTTAGAGATGCCATACAGATTGATGCTATTATCAAGCGGAGACATGGGAAAAGTATCAGCAAAAACATATGATATTGAAGCATGGATGGCTGGTCAAAATGCATATAGAGAAATCGTGTCTTGTTCCAATTGCATTGATTATCAATCAAGAAGATTGAAGATACGATTTAGAGAGAAAAGTAATGAAGATACTAAATACATACACACCTTGAACAGTACACTGATAGCAATCGAAAGAACAATGGTTGCAATTTTAGAAAACAATCAAACTAAAGATGGCCACATAGAAATTCCAAAAGTTTTACAAAAATATTTTGGAGACAGCATGATATAATCTAGAACAGTTTATATTCAGAAAATAGTCGTCGAAGATAATTGGCAAGAAAAGCTCGCAAGATCAAAGATAAGTGGAAAGAAAAAAAATGGGTAAATGTAATAGCTCCAGACTCATTTAACAATGTCAATATTGGTTATGTTCCAATTACAGATGATGAGAATGCCAAAGGCAGAATACTGGAAGTCACATTATGGGACATACTCAAAGGTGATCCTTCCCAACATCAGTATAAAATAATTTTTCAGATAGACGAGATAAATGACACTAAAGCCAAAACAGTTTTCAAGAGATATGAATATTCAAAAGAATTCTTAAGAAGTTTAATTCGAAGAGGCTCTTCTAAAGTTAACTTCAATATAGATATTCAAACAAAAGATAACTATATTTTTAGAATTAAAATGATTGCTCTAACACATAGACAATTAAACACATCAAGACAACGTCAATTACGTCTAATTGCAAAAGATGTGATTGAAAAAACAGTCCCAACTATGGATATTGATGGATTTGTTCAAGCAACTTGTTATGGAAAAATTAACTCAGACATCATGGCTGCAGCAAAAAAAGTTATAAAATTAAGACACGTTGGTTTAGAAAAAGTAAAACTAATCAAGACAGCATCAGCACAAACAGTCTTACTAGAAGCAAAAGCTAAAAAACCAAAAGCAGACTAAACTAATGTTTGGAAATGCAACTAGAAGTAAAAATTAATTTAATTCTCCATGCTACAGAAAATGAGAATAAGGTTTTAGAAGAATTAGAGAAAAATTTTCAAATAGAACAAAGTGAATTTCAGATTGAACAAGTTACAGGTCATTTTAACAATTCCATATTGTTAATCTCATCAAAATTGAAAAAAAAATCTGCCGAAGGTTTTGTAAGTTTGTTTTTTTCAAAAATGAAAAAAGATGAGTTTCAGGAGATTTTTGATTACATTGAAGATTATGTGACATCTTCAGGTCTAAGTTTACGAATTAGTAAGCAAAAATTAATTTCAGGTATTTTAGAAATATCAAAAGAAGACACAATAAAGATTAACATCAATACGCCAGTTTATGTCAAAAATGAAACAAAAAAAATCTATCAAGAATTAATGAAGATTAGCCAATAGATCATTTAATAATATTTACGAGTAATTCAAAAAGGGAATGAGGAAATAAAAGCCGCTCCAGTCTGAGCGCCAAGCGCTGATGACGCCGCGACGAACCGACCCAATTTTGCTATTATGATGTTTTAAATATTCATTATATGGACAATGTTTTGTTGGAAACAGATTATGATGTAATTGTTGCAGGTGGAGGATTAACAGGAACAATCGCTGCACAAGCAATTTCATATTATTCAAAACAAAATTTGAGAATTCTTTCAGTTGATAGAAATCCAGCACATTTACCTGGCAGGAAAGGTGGAGCAGGATGGACATGCGGAGATGCATGCTCAAAAGAAGCAGTAGACTTCATGACTGAAAGAATTAAAGTTCCTTGGACAAGACCAGAAATTGAACATGATGTAAAAGGAGTAATGGCATTTTCACCAGATAAAGAAACAGCTATTCCATTTGATGGAGCAGGATATATGCTAAATAGACAAAAACTTCCAGAAATTCAAAATGAAAGAACAAAAAAAATGGGAGTTGAATTTGATTTTGAAGTTTCTCTTTCAGGATTAATTTATGATGGACAACAAGTAGTCGGCATACAAGGAACAGATAATAAAACAAAACAACCGTACAAGAAAACTGCAAAATTAGTAGTTGATGCAATGGGAATTACATCAAAACTAAGAAATGGATTACAAAATTCTACAAAAGTTGAGAGAGAGATAGATAGAAGAGATGTGGAAACAACTGGAAGACACATCATGTATTTTGAACCAGGAAAAGAA
>Ga0208407_1000300_pt1 | contig 23350 bp, 35 predicted proteins | sample ETNtaG_9_FD_185775 | JGI IMG/M metagenome (GOLD analysis project Ga0208407, IMG submission 185775) | Marine microbial and viral communities from oxygen minimum zone, Eastern Pacific Ocean - ETNP201406SV69 (SPAdes) (version 2) | ecosystem: Environmental > Aquatic > Marine > Oceanic ...
GAAATTTTGGCATGCATGTGGATAGTGTATTACAAGCCAACGAAATGAATAAGAATTTTCATTTAGATAATAAAATGCAGTATGATTATCTAATGGATAGTATAAAATTTGGAAATAGGCAATGGCTCAAGAAAAAGGAAGACGAAAATATAGAAATTATACAAAAGTTTTTTGGATATTCTTTTATGAAGGCCAAAGAGACCCTTAGTCTATTAAATGATGATAAGTTAGATCTCATAAAGAGCTACCTTAGTACTTCTAAAGGTGGAAAAGTATAAATACCTGTATAACTTAATTAATTATTAAATATACAGGCAATTTATTGAAATGAGTGATCAAGAGAATTACTTTAACATAGACTATCCAGGGTATTCACCCCTAGAAATTTCCTTAAACGACCCAGAAGATTTTCTGAAAGTCAGGGAAACATTGTCTCGAATTGGAGTAGCTTCAAAAAAGGAAAAAGTCCTTTATCAATCATGCCATATACTACATAAGAAAGGACGATACTTTATCACACATTTTAAAGAACTGTTCGCTCTTGATGGCAAAGAAGCTGATTTCCAAGATAACGATTTACAAAGAAGAAATACTATTGCTAAACTTCTCCAAGATTGGGGTTTAGTAAAAATATTAACTGAACAAGAAGATTTGGCACCTTTAAGTCAGATAAAAATTATATCGTTTAAAGAGAAAGGTGAGTGGGAACTAATCCCCAAATACAATATTGGAAAGAAAGTTAAATAAGAACCAAATACAAGCCCTCCAACTTATAAAGACAAAACAGGACGAAGTGGGGCCTGGTTTCTGTGTGCTCAAATGGTATCACCAGGAAATGCACTTAGGAACAGGTAGAGCCCACTCCTGCTATCATTGTCCTACGCATCAAATACCTTTAGGAGCAGATTTACACAACACACCTCACAAAATTGAACAAAGGGCAACGATGTTACAAGGTGGCAAACCTTCAGAGTGCTCTTATTGTTGGGAGGTAGAGGATCTTAATTTAATCTCAGATAGGCAGACACTTGCAGTACAATTTTTCAAACATAATCGAGACATAGTAAAAGAGGCACAAGATGCAGGCCTTGAATATGTTTATCCTAAGTATTTAGAAATATCATTTACAAATAAATGTCAAATGGCATGTAGTTATTGTGGTCCTGTATTTAGCACAACTTGGGAAAAGGAAATAGAAAAACATGGACCATATGGTTTATCAAAACCTTATAATTTAATACATACACCTCAAATAGAAAATTCTCCATATATACAAAAATTTTGGAAGTGGTTTCCACAAGCTTATGAACATTTATTTGTTCTTAGGGTTACAGGAGGAGAACCCTTATTAGATAAGAATACATATAAGCTCTTAGAATATGTGAAAGCTAATCCTAGGGAAGGCCTAACATTCCATTGTAATTCTAATCTTATGGTTACTGAAAACAGAGTAATAAAATATATTAATCTAGTTAAAGATATACCTAATACAAAACTTTATGTCAGTATAGATTCATGGGGCAAACAAGCAGAGTATATCAGGCACGGATTAGATATGGGACATTTTGAAGAGAACCTTCATAAGGTTTTAGCAAGCGGTGTTCCTATAGGAATAATGTGTACATTTAACTTCTTGTCTATTCCAAATTCAAGTGAGTTTATTTTTAAAATAGCAGAACTTAAGAATACATATGGGGATTTAATTACAGTAGACATGCCCTATATGGTAGAGCCAGACCACCTTTCAGCACAAATCGCTGACGATTATCATATAAGTATAATGGAGAACAGTTTAAAAGAAATGGAAAAATATCCACAGTTTACGACTGGAGAGATAGAGAAATATAGAAAGACAGTTGGCTGGATAAAAGCAAATAGGTTCAAAGGTGAAGAACTAGAAAAAAATAGAAAAGACTTTTGGACTTTTATAACAGAACATGATAGAAGGAGAGGCACAAATTTTTATGAAGCCTTCCCTAATATAGGATTTAGAAATGAAGGATAAAGAGATACACACACCATCTTCTAGTCAAGTATATTGCATAAACAATCCTTTGATAATGACAATGGATGATTTATTACCAGAAGATTGTTTTGAAGAATTAAATAATGAAGTTGATAAATATTGCAAATTTACTAAGTCTAGTGTTGTTGGCCCAAAAGGAAAATCCGTTCAAGACCGTAAAAGAACAAGTCAAACAGGAAATACACTTAATTACCATAAATCACCAGCAGCCCTAATGTTTTTAGATGTTGCAGCAACAGCATTAAGACTACACCCAGCACAAGCAGAGCCTTGTCAAATAATAAAATATGATATGGGTGAACAATATGAGCCACATCAAGATACATTTACAGAAGAAACATTACAATCACATGCCCCTGAGTCAGGCCAAAGAATAGCAACTGCATTACTATATTTAAATGATGTAGAAGATGGCGGAGAAACAGATTTTCCTAATATGAATATTACAATAGAACCTAAAAGGAATAGATGTGTTTTCTTTGCTACAACTCACATGGGTACAGAAACACCATTAGAGTTATCGTTACATGGAGCTCTTCCTGTAATTAGAGGACAAAAAAAGGCTATTAATGTATGGTTTAGAAAAGGTGTATATGATCAAGTAATGTATCAAGACTACCTGAATACAATAGAAAATGCTAAAAACAGTTAAAACTCTTATAAATAATAATGGATGCGCCGAAAGGGTATCCGTATTATTAACCTTGCTAACTAATAGGAGGAAACTAAAATGGTAAGCATAAACACGACAAACTGGGACAATTTCGTCCAAACATTTCCACAAATCGAAAGAGAATTCATAGGCTTCAATAAGGTATTTGATGCAATAACAGCATCTAGCCCTGGAGTTCAAAGTTCCTTTCCACCTTACAATGTTAAGAAAGTGGATGACACAAATTTCATTATCGAAATAGCCGTTTCAGGCTTTAAGAAGAATGAAATTACAATAAGAAAAGAATCTAAAGATGGTTCAGTACTTATTGTAGAAGGTAACCAAGAAAAAGATAAAGAATCTAATTTTATACACAAAGGTATAGCTGAAAGAAACTTTACTAGAGCTTGGAACCTTGCAGACACAATAGAAATTAAGTCTGCAAAAATGGATAATGGTGTTTTGGCAATAGCATTAGAAAATGTTGTTCCGGAATCTCAAAAACCACAAGTGATAGACATTAAATAATTAAAGGAGATAGGGAGCATGTCAAACATTCAAATAGTTAAACTAACAACAGGTGAGGATCTAATAGGTGATGTAACAGAGTCGGAGATTGAAGGTAGAGGATTTCTAGTTATCGATAAACCGGCCATTATTATGATGATGCCAAATCCTGGAAGTGAAACTGATTTTAGCGTGGGACTTGCTCCTTACGCTCCATTTGCAAAAGACCACAAAGTACCAGTCTTTCCAACTCATATTGTTTCACTTTATGATCCTGGTAAAGATATGTTAAACGCATACAATACAAAATTTGGATCTGGAATTGTTCAGCCAGACTTTATAAATAAAAAGGTGTTGAACGAAACTATTAAAAAAGGAAAGTAAATGTATGAATACAGAGTTAAGATTGTCAAAATAATTGACGGAGATACAGTAGATGTGGATATCGACTTGGGCTTCGGTTGTTGGCTCAAAAAACAGAGAATACGTCTGCATGGGATCGATACTCCCGAAAGTAGAACCCGTGACCTCGACGAGAAACGATACGGACTTATGGCTAAGAAATTCCTCACGCAGCAGATTGAAGATGGAGCTATACTCAAAACAAGGCTCGATAAAAAAGGAAAATATGGTAGGATACTTGGTGAATTTATTAGTTTAGATGGCAACACTAATATTAATGAACTTATGATCCACAAACATCATGCCGTTTCCTATCACGGCGCAAGTAAAGCAGATATAGCAGAAGGCCACTTGCGAAATAGGACCAGAGTTAAAGAAATATAATTGACTCAAGGTTCGTAAGAGCTTATAATGTGTATATTATGTTTAAGGTGTTGTTATGAATTTTTATACTTATGCGAGACATTACGGCGATAAGATACTTTTCCGTGGTGTAGACGAATACGGAGCAAGGGTTACTCGAAAAGAATCTTTCAGACCTACGCTCTTTCACAAGACAGACAAACCCACAAAATACAAATCTATTTTTGGCGAGCCTGTAGCTCCTATTAAATTTGAAAGCAACAAAGCAGCTACAGAGCATTTTAATACTTACAAAGATGTGGAGAACTATCCAATCTTTGGCCAAAACTATTACGCATACCAATATATCACCGAGAAATATCCTGGTGTTATAACATGGGATGCTAAACAAATGGCAATCTACTCTATTGATATTGAAACAACATCAGAAGGTGGATTTCCAAATGTGGACTCTCCCTCCGAGAAAGTGTTAGTTATCACACTTCAAAACAACAACACCAAAGAGATAACAACATGGGGTTTGGGAGAGTTCACTCCTGGTGAAGATACAAAACATTTAAATATAGAATATGTTAAATGTGATGATGAGGAAGAATTACTTAATGCTTTCTTAGGATGGTGGAAAGATAATACTCCTGACATTATTACAGGTTGGAACAGCAATTTGTTTGACATGCCATATCTTATTACAAGAGTTCAAAGGGTATTAGGTGAGAATGAACATAAAAGATTCTCTCCTTTTGGATTAGTTAACAAAAGGCCTATTAGATTTGCAGCTGGTAGGGAAATGACAGCATTTGAAATTACAGGTGTTGCACAATTAGATTATATAGACTTATATAAGAAGTTTACTTATGTTACAAGAGAGAGTTATAAACTAGACTTTATTGCTGAAACAGAATTAGGTAAGAACAAATTAGAGTCAGGCTTTGACACATTTAAAGAATTTTATGATAATGATTGGAATAGATTTGTAGAGTATAATATTATAGATACAGTTATTGTTGATGAGTTAGAAGATAAGATGAAACTTATTGAACTTGCTATTACAATGGCTTATGACGCTAAATGTAATTATAATGATGTATTCTCAGCTGTTCGAACTTGGGATAGTTTATTATATAATCATTTATGGGAAAAGAATATCGTAGTCCACCAAGGTGGTGGTAGAAAAGAAAGGCAAATAGAAGGCGCTTATGTTCAAGAACCAAATCCTGGAGCTTATGATTGGGTGTGTAGTTTTGATGCTACTAGCCTGTATCCTAGTATCCTAATGCAACACAATATGAGTCCAGAGACGATTGTTCCTGGATTTAAATATGATGTTAAAGTAGACGATCAATTAGATAGATATCAATTAGATAAGTTAAAAGAAAAGAACTACACTATGGCAGGAAATGGTTCCTGTTATACAAGAGAAAAGAGAGGATTATTTCCTGAGATTGTACAGAAGTTTTTTGATGATAGATTGAGATATAAAAGACTTATGCAGAAGGCACAAAAGGATTATCAAGAAACAGGAGCATTACATCACAAAAATGAAATTAGTAAATATAACAATTTCCAGATGGCTCGTAAGATTCAATTAAACAGTTTATATGGTGCCCTGGCCAATCAATACTTTAGATTCTATGATGATAGGATTGCTGAAGGGATTACAATGTCTGGCCAGTTAATTATTAGAGATACTGCAAAGGCATTAGATGCTTATATGAATAAAGTATGTGGGACAGATGATGAAATGTATTCTTTTTATAGTGATACAGATTCTTGTTATGTTACATGTAAGAAATTGGTAGAGAATTTCTTCCCAGATAAAGATATAGATAAGGTTGTAGGCCTTCTTGATAAGATAGGCACAGATAAAATTGAACCTGCTATTGCACAAGCAATGACAAAGTTAGGTAATTACACTAATGCTTTTGAACATAAAATAGATTTTAAGAGAGAAGTTATAGCAGATAAAGGCGTATTTGTTGCTAAGAAACGATATGCTTTAAATGTATTAGATGATGAAGGATTGAGATTAAAAGAACCCAAGTTAAAGGTTATGGGTTTAGAGATAGTGAGAAGTAGCACACCAGGCCCTATTAGAGCCTCTCTAAAAGAAGCTGTTAGGCTTATACTTACCTCAGATGAGGAACACTTACAAACATTTATAGAGGAAGCCAAACAGGAGTTTAAAGCTAGAACACCTGAGGATATTGCATTTCCTCGAGGTTGTAATAATTTAAGAAAGTACACCTCAGATGCAGACATATACACAAAAGGAACACCTATACATGTTAGAGGTAGTTTATTATATAATAATTTAATAAAGAAAAAGAAACTTAATCTTAAGTATGAGAAAATACAAGAGGGCGATAAAATTAAATTCTTGTATTTAAAAGAACCTAATAATATTGGTGAGAATACTATTGCATTTGTAACAAAACTCCCTAAAGAGTTTGATGTTGACAAATATATAGATTATGATTTAATTTTCCAAAAGGCATTTGTAGATCCTTTGGAAAACATTTTAAAACCTTTGGGGTGGAACACAGAACCCCAAGCAACATTGGAGGATTTATTTGCATGAGACACGGAAAAGATAGGCCATACTCTGCCACAGGAGGTAGAAAAGCCAGGCGTGAACGAGCATTAGAGCGTTTACAAAAAACTAAATTTACACCCAAGACAATGTCTAACGGGAAGGAAAGAAATGAAACGAACTGGACAGAGAAAAAAGCAAATCAAATTGAAACGCTTGAAGGAAGAATTAAGACATCAGACACAAAGGGGTATGTTTCAAGAGAAAACCGTTAAGGACCAAGCAGAGAGAATAGAAGAACAATGGAAGAAGATACAAGAATTACAAGAGTCGCTATTATCGGATACGGATTTGTAGGTAAAGCTACAGAATACCTGTTACAAAAACATATAGACGGAAAACAAGAGGTCTTTATTCACGATCCTTACCTTAGGGTTGATTATACAATTGATAATTGGGCAGAAATAGATTATGCTTTTATTTGTGTTCCAACTAACCTAAAGCACGGAAAATTAGACACTTCTATTATAGATAATATACTGTCTACGCTTTATGTTGGAATTATACCAGTGATTAGAAGTACAATAGGTCCTGATCAATGTATCAAATACGCTAATAAAGGTTGTATTATTATGCCAGAGTTTTTAAGAGAAAATCATTGGAAGGAAGATGTAGACGATCCTAATATAGATCTTCTTATAGGACATCATAATCATAATGAATTTGTTGACCTAATGTCATGTGGAAGTAAATTTGTAAAGCCGGTAACACCGTGCCAAGCAAGTGCTATAAAACTATTTAGAAATGCTGCACTAGCAGTTAAAGTAGGATTAGCAAATGACTTCAAAAATATATGTGAAGCGTATGATATCGATTATGATAACATACAAGAGTTTTTAGAGAACGATGAAAATCTAGGAGGCACACATTGGGCTGTCCCAGGACCAGATGGAAAGGTAGGATTTGGTGGTACTTGTTTACCAAAAGATTTGACTCATGCTTCTGGATTGTGCTATACTGATTATAATATTATGAATACGGCCATATGGGCTAATAAACACAGGAGAGATGATGAATAAATTACTTGATAGAATCAAGCAAAATTCTACGATAAAGGAAACAGATATACTGACTGAATCTAAGTTCTTTAATGAACAAGATATGATACAGACATCTGTTCCAGCAGTGAATGTTGCTTTAAGTGGGAGGTTAGACGGAGGATTGACACCAGGTTTAACTGTATTTGCAGGACCTAGTAAACATTTTAAAACAGCGTTTGCTATGTTATTGGCAAAGTCATATTTAGACAAATATGATGATGGTGTTGTTTTATTTTATGATAGTGAGTTTGGAGCTCCTCAGTCTTATTTTGAGACTTTTGAGATTGATACGAGCAGGGTAGTGCATAGTCCTATTTCAGATATTGAACAATTAAAACATGATATTATGCAACAGTTAAATACTTTTGAAAGAGATGATCATGTTATGATTATTGTAGATTCTGTAGGCAACTTAGCTTCTAAGAAAGAAGTAGAAGATGCTTTAGAAGGTAAAAGTGTTGCTGATATGACAAGAGCTAAACAAATGAAGTCACTGTTTAGAATGATTACACCTCATTTAACAATTAAAGATATACCTGCTATTGTAGTTAATCACACATATAAAGAGATAGGCCTATTCCCTAAAGATGTGGTTAGTGGTGGAACAGGCATTTACTATTCAGCAGATAACATTTTTATTATTGGTAGACGACAACAAAAAACAGGATCAGAAGTTACAGGTTATGAATTTGTAATTAATGTTGAAAAGTCCAGATTTGTAAGAGAGAAATCTAAAATCCCTGTAGAAGTTACATGGGAAGACGGAATTAGTAAATGGTCTGGTTTACTTGATATGGGATTAGCATCTGGCCATGTAATTAAACCTAGTAATGGTTGGTATCAGAAAGCAGACCCTGATACAGGAGAGATACTTCCTGAAGTTAAAGTTAGACTAAAAGATACACAGAAGAAAGAATTCTGGTTACCTATATTATCTGATAAAAGATTTACTAATTGGGTGCAGAAACAATATACAATAGGCTCTGTGGATATGATAACAGAGGAAATTAGTGATGAAGATATCCAACAAGAATACGACAAAGTGTGATAGGTGTGAAAAACCTATAAAGAAAAAAGATAAAGCATATTGTTTTCATAATGACGAACAAGAGGTGTATATTTGTGCACCTTGTGTCGTTGAAGTGTTTAATGACTATAAGGATAAAGTTTAATGCTTGATACAGTTATACTCGTTAATTTAATTAGGAATGAAGATTATTCTAGGATAGCTCTACCTTTTATTAAAGACGAATATTTTGGTGATGAAGAACATAAGTACGCTTTTATAAAAATTAAAGAATATATAGAAGAATATAATGTTCCTCCTACATTAGAAGCAATGTCAGTTGCATTTGATAGAGGCACAGAATCACAAAGAAAACTTCTTGGCATAATTTTTGATTATAAACAAGAGAATCAAGAATTAGATTGGCTAGTAGATCAGACAGAAAAATTCTGTAAAGATAAAGCTGTATTTAATGCAGTATTAGAAGGCATACAAATCATAGACGGTAAATCAAAGGATAAAACTCCTGACGCTTTACCTGATTTATTAACCGAAGCATTACAGGTAGGATTTGATACTAGAATAGGCCACGATTTTATTGAAGACGCTGATAAGAGAATAGAGTATTATAATAGAGTAGAGGAAAAAATTCCTTTTGATATAGAACTGTTTAATAAAATAACAGACGGTGGTTTATCAAATAAGACACTAAATATAGCATTAGCAGGTACTGGTGTAGGTAAATCCCTGTTTATGTGTCATATGAGCACTGCATGTTTAAAACAAGGTAAAAGAGTATTGTATATTACAATGGAAATGGCAGAAGAGAGAATAGCAGAAAGAATAGATGCTAACCTTATGGATATTACAATGGCTGCTGTCAGAGATTTAGCAAAAACGGAAGAAAGATTTAGAAATAAAATTAGCAGTCTAAATGAAGAATATGAGGGTAGATTACTTATTAAAGAATATCCTACATCATCAGCACATACAGGACATTTTAAAGCTTTGATTAATGAACTTAAATTAAAAAGAAACTTTCATCCAGACATTGTTTTTATTGATTACTTAAATATATGTGCAAGCTCTAGAATTAAAACAGGGAGTAATTCTAACTCTTATACAATTATTAAGAGTATAGCAGAAGAAATTAGAGCACTTGCAGTAGACTTAAATGTTCCTATATTTAGTGCTACACAGACAACGAGAGCTGGTTTTGGAGCTACAGATGTATCCTTAACAGATACCTCAGAAAGTTTTGGTCTTCCAGCTACAGCAGACTTGATGTTTGCTATTATAAGTACAGATGAGTTAGAACAGAATGGCCAGTTCATGATTAAACAATTAAAAAACAGATATGCAGATCCTACATTTAACAAAAAATTTATGGTAGGTGTAGATCGTGCAAAAATGAGAATCTTTGACACAGATCAAACTTCTCCAGCATTGGGTCCTGATGAAGCATTATCAGATTCAGGACAAACCGACTCCACACCAGTTTTTGACAGAGGTAAATACGATGATCTTAAATTTTAAAGATTTAGAATTTGATGTTCTAGATAATGTTTTAGCAAAAAGATATAGTCAATTCCTTAAAGAGCATGTACATGAAACAAAAGAGTTTTATTTCATGGGTGATAGAGAAGATGTAATTCTTGCAGAAATTGATAAGATTGTTTATATGTTAGGAAAAGAGCCTACAAGAAATATGAACAAATTACATGAATACTTCGCAGATCACGATGACGAAGAGGAAATGTCTCGCTTGAATAATCTCATTCATTATTATGAATTAGTGATTAATAATTTTCCACCTAGATGGGGAATGATGAATGGACATTCAACACTAGAATTATTTCCAAAAGACTATGAGTACTTTACATTGGAAAGACATCCAGGTTGGCTATATATTAGTTACCCTCATGTAGGGAAACATTTTGCCGAGATAGCCTGGAGTAACGATTATAATATAGAGGCACATCAATATGTTCCACAAGAATTTATGAGGCCAAGTTTTCACATATGGTTGGGTGATCCATTATCAGTTGAAAATATAAACTTGTTCCAACCAAGGCTACAAATGGCTCATGATAAATTAAAAACCAAATTGGATTTGCCTGATCTAGACGATCCAACACTAAGATGTGGATATATTCCGTTTGCTAAACTCAAAGATGATATAAATACTAATGACCTTACAAATTATTTTTTAAAGTGTAAGAGTAATAGTAAACATCAATGGGAGTTATTTAAGGAAGATGCCAGATAAAAGAGAAAATTTCGTAGAGATAAGTTTAGACGAATATGAAGAATTAAAAGCGCAAATACCTAGCGATGAACCAGAAGCAGTAGATGCAAAACCTTGGTGGAGTGCACCTGACGATAGAGGATGGATTTGGATTGCACCAGAGTATTTTAGTAGATGGAGGTTATTTCCTCGTGCATTTATTAGCATGTATATCTACTTGTTATTTAAGGTAGTAACTTGGTTCATGAATTTACCAGCACCTATAGCAGAACAGTCTGCTCTAGTAAGTGTTATTGTAGGAGCTGGAGCAGCATGGTTTGGGTTGTATGTAAATAGTACATCAACAGAGCATAAGAAGGGATAACATGCCTGAGATAATTTTATCAGATTTCTATGTAGAGTTCATAGGCTTTTTACTAACCTTAATCGTAGGGTTGAGTATTAGGGACGCAGCTACATCTTTTGTTAAGGGCGCAAAGTTTAGATTAAACAAAGCATTCTTAGAAGGTGATAAAGTTATATTAGACGGCCAGCCTGCACTTATTGTTAAAATAGGTTTAGGCGAAACAGTTTTCGGAATCTATGGAGAAGATGGATATACATGGAGGTATGTTCCGAATACTAGAATAGAGTTTTTAAAGTTAGAGAAAATAGTAGATCCTGATTTGCACAGGGATACAGATCAAGAAAGAGCACAAAGATTAGTTGATTCTTTACAAGATGCTAACATTAGAAAAAATGGAGATGAAATTGCAAAAATTAAAAATGGAGATAAGTGATGCCCCCAAAGTTCAAGCCAAGCGCTAAAGAAAATATTAGAGGTAAAGATGGTAGATTAACCGGAAGAACCCAAATCAAACATTATTATTTGAAACAAACCTCAACCGAGGAAATAATAAAGGCCATAAATACAGGCAAGAAGAAACATAGAAATAAATTTGTTAATGAATTAAACAGACGTGGAGTGAAATTAGTATGGAAGACGGAAGAAGAGATAGCGACGGCGTAGTAGGTTTAGGTGGACATTCAGATGTTCCTCTAGATGAGACCAAAAAAGCACACATTCAAAAGCCTGGTGCATTAAAAATATATGATGGCGCTTTGAGTCAGGATTTTTCAGATGATCTTATTGAAATATTTAATAAGAATGAGGCAAGTGTCGTAACTGAAGAAAACGAAAACTACAAATACCAAGAATACAACTACACACTTAATCACAAAGATGAAGAAATCCATGAGAGATTAATGGCTCATATAGGCGAACTGTATAAGCATTATCTTAAAGATCTTAATTTGGGTAATATGATTAAAGTGTCAGGGTTCGAAGAACTTAAAATCAAAAAGTTTGAAGAAAAAGATGGATTCTGTAATTTATATTTAGATACCATAGATCATGCCAGTGCTATTCGAGCAGTATCTTTTGTCTTCTTTTTAAATGAGAATGAGGGTAATATAGATTTCCCTGTACAGAAAATAGGTGTTGAACCTGTAAAAGGTAGGGTAATAATACACCCAAGCGGCTGGGAATACCCTAAAACACACCACAAATCCAACTTTCACGACAAATATATACTAGAAACTTTCTTACATTTAGCCTAAGTTACTGATATCACAGAGGAAAAGATTTGAAAAAGTGCTTGACTTATGGTCCGCCAGAGTGCATAATGTATGTATATTAAATAAAAAGGTATAAAGATTATGACAGAATGGAACGATTTATCAGAAAAAGACCAATTACTTACTTATATAAGTGATACTCATAAAGATGCTTACGGGTTTAGACCTAGAGGCCTTTACAATGATATGTCTGTTCCACAGCTTAAGGTTGAACTTGATAGACTATGTGAGGCAGCTTCTGAAGAAGCAGAACGCATACATAATATTGAGAAACAATCTTGGTTGGATCTTAAAAGTCATTATGCCGATTTAGTTAATATGGGAGCAAAAGACTTTAGACAAGCTCTTGCTTGGGACATGCAAGCTGAAGATGTGGAATCATGGGACTTTGGGTTCTATTGTTACCACAAAAGGATTGCATACTCTAAGCAAAGGATATTGGAGAGGTTAGCAGCTTAATTGCTGTTTTGGTCCTATTAAGTGTTGACTCTTGGTGTACAAGAGTCTATAATATGAGTATAAATTAGAAATGGAGAAACGCTGTTATGACAGATCAACTATTTAAGTATGCAGGCTATAGCGTGACTGAAAAAGGCCAAACAAAGGCAAGATTCGGAAACGATATGGTTTCACGCATAAAGAAACTTACGGCTAAAGGCAACCAAGATACTTGGTTCGCTGAATTGCCGGAAGCTATGACCAAGAAGCAAGCATCTAATTTCTTACTTGAGAGGGAAGACATTAAGTCTAACTTTGATGTGAGAGATGCTCTGCAGAAGGTTGTATATAGGAATGTGCCTAAAGGAACAACTCGTGTTGTTAACGCTGGCGCATCAACTGGCAATTCTGCCAACAATAATATGGAGAGCTAATATGGCTAATCGTAAAGTGAGCCAACAGCAAAAAGTTTTAAACTTTTTAGCTAATGGCAACAGCTTAAGCAATGCAGTAGCAACGCATAAGCTAAAAGTAAATAGACTTCCTGCTAAGATTAATGTTCTTAGAGGACAGGGATATCCTATTTACACGAACACAAACAATAGAGGCAATGCCACCTATCGTTTGGGTACGCCTAGTAGAGCAATGGTAGCAGCAGCATTTACTGCTGGTGTTTCATTCAGCTAAACTAGCATCAATGGAGCACTATAAGTCGGGAACTAGCGCATGTGCTCCATTACATTTTTGAGGTTTGGTACACCGAGGTCGTCCGAGGCCAAAAGACCAACATAAATAAAAGGAGAGAGCGAGAACCTCATTAAACTACGAAAGACAAAATACAAAAAAGTCCTGGGCAAGATAAAGACTTCCAAAAAGGCCCACTAATTTTAAAGGAACACAAATGGTAGACACAGTAGGAATAGAATTAATTGAAGCATTAAGGCAAAAGTATAAAGGTGAAATTGCCACAGCAAAAGCTAATGTGGGTGTTTATATAGATAATCCAGCAGGGATTGGAGAGCACCCAGATATTGTTGCAGCCATAGATACACAAATAGAGCTTATAGCAAACAACCAGGAAAAGTTAGATATTCTTAACAGTAGAAGATTTAACTTTGCAGGAGATAAGTACCCGGTAGAATGATGGCTACTTCCTTTGGTAACGAATTTTTTAAAGCAGAAGTCTCACCACTAGAGGTGCCAGACGGAATGTTTAAAGTAGAATTTTTTGATAAAGATAATTTGATCTTTACAGAATATGTAGGTGATAGAAATATTGCAATTGAAACAGCAAAATCGTTCGTTAGACAAAGGGAGAAATCATATGGCCAATAATGTATATTCTACTATACAATTTGAAAAAGGAAACAATGACGCAGAACATGAATTCATAAGAATATTTGAATTCATAGAAACTTTTGACGAAAAAGGATTAGAGTTTGCAGACTTCTTTAAAACTAATGAAGAAATTGTAGATAACGAATTTATGGAAACATGGGTTGGCCCTAGAAAAGCAGAAGTCACAAGTTTCATGGGCACACAGGTAGAAGTAAAATCTGCCTGGATATCACCTCATAAATTTTTAGAAATTTTAATAGAACATTTAAGATCATATGATCAGGATGTTTTATTAAGCATGCAATATGAAGATGAATTCCTTAATTTTTGTGGTGTGTATGTTAATGAACAGAATTTTGAAGAGTCAGGTGGGTGGTTTAAAGAAGGATATGATAAATTAAATGACCCTGATTTAGACTTTTTAGAGTATGTAGAAGACATTCAAATAGAATGGTTAGATGAATTGTGTTAATTTTATGTTGATAAGATGTTTCGAGGATATATAATGCGGTTTGTGGAAAAAATGGAAACACCTAGTACACAATCTCCTACTCCTTGCGGTATGCTATCTAACGGAGGAAAACTTGAGGCTTGTTAAGACGAATTCAAACAAAGGTCAACAAGAAATAGAGATGGAGATGGATTTATGAGGTTAGATTACAAAGACTGTGGCAAAATTGGCATTACCTGTAGCACATTTGATTTGCTACATGCAGGGCATGTTGTAATGTTAGAGGAGGCCAAAAGACATTGTGATTACCTAATAGCAGCGCTGCAAGTAGATCCTACTGTTGACAGAAAAGACAAGAACAAGCCAATTCAAACCATAGTAGAGAGACAAATACAATTAGCAGGTGTAAAATTTGTAGATGAGATAGTCATGTACAATACTGAAAAAGACTTAGAGGACTTATTTTTAACCTTACCTATTAATGTAAGAATTATAGGCGAAGAATATAAAAGTAAGGAATTTACAGCAAAGGCAATATGCCATCAAAGGAAAATTGAAATAATTTATAATAAGAGAGATCATACTTTTAGTAGCACCTCTCTAAGAAAACGCATAGGAGCAAAATAATGAAAGAGATGACAGCAATTCGTAGAGTGGTTAACTGTCTTAATGCTGAGAAAAAAGCATTACATGGTGAATTTAAATCTTATTGGAAACATACAGCCCAAAAAATCGCCTCTAAAAATGATATAGATATAGAGAGTGTAAAAAGTAATTTGGAGTTATATAATGCAAGAACTGAAAATAGTCGCGTCCACTAAGATTTGGGAATCAAAGAATCCTACTAATCCTGATTTTCCTATGTGGCATCCTGTAGGAAGTAATGAGTATGTTATAGGATATTTAGAGTTACCAGATGATATTGAGCCCTCTATAAAAGTGATAGGTGAATATGTTACAAAGTTCCATCACATGTTAGAAGGCCAAACGAGACCTGGTAGTGTCGAGATATTTTCTGGTTACGAGATTTACTTCAAAGACGGATTAACACATAACGAAGCATTTCAACTACAGAATGGAGATACAATTGACTTCCCAGCAGAAGACGTCACTTTACTCACGAAGCAAGAAGAATCATAGGTTAACTGTTGGTTATTCTTATTACGAAGAGCCTGATAGGCTGTGGAAACAAATAGACACTTGGCAATTATGGCCAGGTAATGTTGATATATTCATTGTAGACGATGGCTCAAATCATTATCCTGCCATTGATATCCTCAAAGATTTAAAATTCGAAGATTGGCAACCTACCTTACAACTCTGGAAAGTAACCAGAGACTTAGGGTTTAATTCACACGGTTGTAGAAATTTAATAGCAAAATACGCACAAACAGATGTAATACAATTCTGTGATATGGACATGTTCTTTCACGGTGCTGATATTGCTAGAATAAAAAGTACGATTGTAGAACAAACAGATATTATGCACCACCGATTATACAGAACTTTTAGTCAAACTCATGTGCCACACCCTGGCCATTATAATTGTTTTGCTATACATAAAGATTTGTTTTGGAAAGCAGGTGGGTATGATGAGTCTTTTACAGGACATCACTATGGAGATAGAGAATTTATTGAGAGAGTAAATGCTGTTGAAGGCACAAGAAAATGTAAATCTGAGGTTACTATGACATTAGATAGAAAGGGAAGGCACGGCTCTGTAACAGATGGCCTAGAACATAATATCTATACACCAGGTGATGATGAGTTCTTTTTAGCAGCAGCTGATATAGAGGAAGTTAAAAAACTTGTAGGAACTAAGACAAAGAGATTAGATTTTCCATTCATAAGAATAGTAGACTTATAAATACTGGTATGCGCTTTACTGAATTTTTAAAAGAAGAAAAAGAAGAAGATAAACTGAAGCATCTAGAGCATGTGGAGGATCATGTAATCCATGCTGGACACAAAGGCTTTGGACACGCATTCCATACTATTAATGATGTTCATAATGACTTACAAGGTAAAGGTAATTCTCAGACACAAACTACAATTAAATATGATGGCAGCCCTGCTATTATATTTGGTAAACACCCAGAGAATGGTAAGTTCTTTGTTTCATCTAAATCAGCATTTAATAAAACACCTAAGATAAACCATACGCATGAGGACATAGCAAAGAACCATGGACACGCACCTGGTCTTATGAAGAAGTTAAGTGCAGCATTAGATCACGCACATAAAATAGAACCTAATGGTATATATCAAGCAGACATCATGCACTCTGGAGATGTTAAACATGATAAAAAGAACAATAGAGTTGACTTTACACCAAATACAATTACATATCATGCACCAGCAGATTCTGATCATGGTAAAGCAGCTAAAAATTCTAAACTAGGCCTAGCAGTTCATACAAAGTATGAAGGTAAGACTATAGATACTTTAAAAGCAACTCATGGTGGAATAGATCATGGGGACTTTAAAAAACATAAAGATGTTCATATGATGGATGCTAACCACGATACTAGCACACATAGGTATAGCTTAGAAGATCGTAAACAAGTAGATCATCACTTAGAACAAGCAGTAGCACATTTTAAAGCAACACCTAAAGAACATCACGACACAGTTCAAAAACATGCAGTGGCTAAGAAAACATATATAAACCACACTATACGAACAGGCGAACAATATTCACATGAAGGTTTCGTAGCACATGCCTCATCTAAACATCAAAAGAAGATAGATGGTGTTAAAACAGATGCAGCTAAGGCAAGGCATCAAACAACTATGGATAACACAATAGGTCATATAAATAAGAATAAAGAACACTTTGAAGGCCCTATGAACATGCACAAGCATTTACAGGCAGCAAAGAATATTATTACAAACACCATGTCTCAAAAGTCACAATGGGGGCATGAAATAGCGGGAGCTAAAACTAAACCAGAAGGTTTTGTTGCTATAAGAAACGGCAGACCTTCTAAATTTGTAGATAGAAACGAATTTAGTGCAGCGAATTTTAATAAGGACACTAAGTAATGGCAGAAAAACCAGATAAGCATATAGTATTTTCTTACGGTAGGATGAATCCTCCCACTGCTGGCCATTCAAAAGTAGTAGACAAAGTTAAATCTCACGCAGACTCAATTGGTGCTAACCACGCAGTAGTAGTTAGCCATTCTCAAAACAAAAAAGACAATCCTTTACATCACGAACATAAGAAAGAGTATCTTAAACATATACACCCAGATGTAAACTTTGAACACTCAACAAAAGAACACCCTCACTTCTTAGCACAATTAAAGAAGTTTAATCAAGAAGGACATACACACGCAACAATGGTTGTTGGTAGTGATAGGGTAAAAGATTTTAAGTCTCTTGCTAAGAAGTATAATGGCAAAGAGTACAATTATAAGAAAATTAATATACTTTCAGCAGGCCACCGAGATCCCGATGCTGAAGGTGTTGCAGGAATAAGCGGGACAAAAATGAGAAATCATGCTAGCAATAATGATTTTAAATCTTTTAAGGCAGGATTACATCCTAACCACAGCGATGATCACGCTAAGAGATTATTTAAAGCGACAAGGCAAGGCATGAGCTTACAAAAAGAGGAAAGGGGAATGTTAGATTTCAAAACATTCTTAACAGAACAATGTTAATATTAATTAGATTAGGAATAGCCTGTGTAACAGCAGTATTTGGAAATGCTTTTAGTAAGTGGTTTCTTAATACGAAAGTTGGTGCATGGTTTCAACTTAAAATAGATAAATTAATGAACTTTTTAGCAGAAAGATATGATATTGAAATTGCTAAGAAGGAAGCTAAATGGAGATCAGACTATCCTTTATTAGCTGAAAGAATAGATAAACTTGAGAAAGAGGTCTATAAGAAATGAGTAAGATACTGATAGGTATTATAGTAGCCATGGTTTTAGCATTTGGTGGTTATTATTGGTTAACAGAAAAACGACTTACAGTTTTAACAGAGAATAATGCTAAACTAACTATTGCTGCTCAGACAAACCAACAGACAATAGATAAGCTCACAGAAGACTATGAGCAACAACAGACGCTAAATAAAGAGTTAGGTGTAAAACTTAAAGCTGCAGAAGCTTATGGAGATAACTTGGCCAAGAAATTTAGAGAACATGATTTAACAATGTTAACCTCGAGGAAACCAGGGTTAATTGAACGGAGAGTGAATAGTGCAACACAGAAATTACTTGACGATATGGAGTCTAGTACTGCTACTAGCCCTTAGTGGTTGTAGTTTAATACCAAAAGAAGTACAAGTACAGACAAAGTTCGTTGAAAAACAAATACCAATACAAGGCCACCCTAAAGGTTTAAATTTATTTCCTTTACAGTTTTATGCTGTAACAGAAGAAAATTTTGAAGAATTTAAAGAAAGATTTGGAAAAGAAAATGGTGGTAATATGGTATATTTTGCCTTAAGTGTTCCAGATTATGAGAACCTATCCCTTAACATGGGCGAATTAAAACGATATATAGAACAACAGAAGACTATTATAGTGTATTACGAGCAGTCCATTACAGGCATTAAAGCAGAAGTTACAATAGAAGAAGAAGTAAAAGACTAAGGATGTATAAATAAGAGTATGAAGACTTTTTTAGAAGCTAGAAAGATGTATGACGGTGGCCGAGCAGCTAAGACAGGCTGGAATTGTGGTGACTGTGGTGCAGAGAAAAACCGTAGCGATCAATGTAGATCCTGTGGTTCACCAGCGAGATACCATAGAAACGATCCAGTAAAAAATCCACATTTACAGAAAGAAGATCTAAAACAAGACTTCCAAAAAGCAGCTGATGCCGGATCTAACCTGCGCAAATTTATCAAGAGTAAGGCCAAAAAGTTTCAAGATTCAGACACAGCTAAACAAATAAGACAAAAGAAAACAACAGCAGGTGTTAAACCTATAAAAGAATCTAGTGGTTCAGTGGATAGAATGGCTGATACATGGAACGATCATGCAGACCATCCACATCCTAAAGTCCAAAAGCATATTAAGAAAGCAGAGGCAGCATACAATAAAAAAGATCACGAAGGCTTTTTTCACCACACACAGAGAGCAGCAGATCATGCACACACTCTAAGCCAAAATAAAAAGAAATTTGGAATTAAAGAAGGTGCCGCTAAGAATACTCTTGATATATATCAGGCACACGCAGATGCTAAGAAGGCTAAGAAGAAAAAATTTAGAGACATAAGAAGATCTGCTAACATGCCTGCAGGTTATGAAAACCTTAAAGCTGGAAACGAACTAGAAGGCAACGAACTCACAGAAGATTACAGCGATCATAAGAAAAACAAATATGAACTTTATAGCGATGACAAAACAGGCCATCCAAACAAAAAAGCACATGATGATATCCATAAAGCTGTAACGCATCCTTCAGGAGAGCTTAAACATGTAGAAGCTGCTCAGAAGAAACATTCTAAACATGGCGCTGAAGACACAGCTTCAAGAGAACAAATACACAAACACTTTACAAAACACCATGCAGATAAAGAAGGTAAGACATGGAGTTATGTTAAAGAAAATAAAATAGTAGAAATGGTATCAGGCTTTAGAAAGGGAGATGAGAGTGTTAGTAAAAAAGGAACCCTTCATAAAAGTTCTCACATAGCACCTGATAGAGATGGTGGTAAAGTAGCTGATGCCTTAAACAAACATGAACGCTTAAAAACAATTAAGCAAGTACACAAAAAACTTTTGCAAAAGGAAGGTTACTTTAAATCTTTAGCTACTAAAAATGCTGAAAAACAAAGACTAGAACTTTTGAAAAAATCTAAAGATAATGTTAAAAAGACAACTACTGTGGCAAAACCAAATAGAGGCATGGCAGAAGAAAACTTAGACGAACTTTCAATGGAACTAAAGGGAAGACATGCAAGAGCTGCTATTAAACAAACAGGTCAAATGCAGAAACTTAAAGACGATCCTAAAACACCTAGTTCAGTAAAGAAAGCAGCTTCTAACACTATCCAGAAAAGATCAAAAGGATTAGATAAAACTTGGGGTGCTCAAAACGAAGACTTAGCTTCTGGAAGGCCAGCGAAAAAACCAGTATCAAGTAACTTATTAAAGCAAAGAGCTAGAGATAACGAAAAAGCATTAGCAACAGGCTTTATGAAACTCTCACCTAAAGAAAGAGCTAAAGAATCTAAAAGATTATCAGAAGGTGGAGTAGGAGGACTTGTTCCATTATCAAAAGCTAAAGAAGCAGTTAAAGGCATGGAAAAGAGCATGGGTCTTAAAAAGGCAGGTAAAACTGCTAAAGGCGGAACTTTATATAAAAGAACAAAAGTTAAAGAATCAACTAGGGATAATTATAATCCGGTTGTTTCAGATAAGAGAACAAAAGAAAAACTTAAAAAGGCTGGGTTACCTTCAGAGTCACCTAAAATAAATGAAGCTAAGAAACCTATCGTACATTTTAAAGGTAAAGATAGTCTTAAAATGGTTAAGATTAAATACAACAAACCTATTAAAACAAAAGTAACAGACATTGGACCTGGCGGAAAAGAAACAGTTAGAAAAGATTGGTCTGAAGAATATGGTAATGTTGCACAAGACTATTTACAAGAACTTTCACCTAAAACAGTAAGTTCTTATCAAAAGAAAGCAGGTAAACAATATAGAGATCTTAAAAAGACTACTCCTTCACGACAAGGAATAGAAAATGCTTATCACCAAGGATATACCTCAGACAAAGAATACGATAAACAACACGACGACAGAGATAAACTACAAAAGCGTGGTAAAGGACTTGCAGCTTCTAAAGGCAAAGGCATAAAAGAAGATAAAGGAAGAGGACCTACAGGCATAGCTTATACATTAACTCCAGGCCATCCTGATGCAGAAAATCCTAAAACAAGAGAGAAATATCCTGAAAGACAAACACCTGAATATAAGGCTAAATGGAAGAAGAATAGTAAACCTGGTCTAGGACAAAATATAGGCCTTAAAAATCCAATGAAGGAAGAACAACAAAGAGTGGTAGAGTCATTAAGCAAACTAATGTCAACTGGAATGAAGAATGTTAAAAAGTTTCAAGATTCAGATACAGCCAAACAAATAAGACAAAAGAAAACAACAGCTGGAGTTAAACCAGCAGCAACAGAAAAAAAAAGATAAATGAGATGATAGCTGGGAGTGCAGCTTCCGGTACTGTTTCTGATCTCACTCAACAGAAAGACCACACAACCATAATTCCTAAGTCTGCAAAGAAAGACTTAAACAAACGATCCAAAGCAAAAGATAAAAATTGGTGGAAACACCAAGATAAAAATATGTCTGAAAGCCTACGACAACAGTTTGAACCTGAATATTCAGAAGCTAAAAGACGGATTGGCAACAAAATCAGAGGCAAAGTCGGACTTAAAAAGAAACCTGAATTAAATTGGAAAAAAGACCTAGGTATAAAAGAAGCAGAAAATCCATTAACTAGAGAATTACATCCAGAACTATTAAAAAAAAGAAAAAAGACTGTAAAAGAAACAGCAGAATATAAAGCAGCAATGGGTCCTGGTTCTCATGAATGGGGAACAGATATTGGAAGAGATTATTTTAAAAAGATAACACCTGGCCAAAGCAATCCACCTGAAGATCCTATTAAACCTTTAAACATTAAAGCAAGAAAACCTGAAGATGAGAAGGGTGTTAAAGTTACAGAAGGATATTGGGAAGATCGTAATAAGAAAGACAAAGACGCATTAACTAAACATGATAAAGCAATGATAGACTCAGCGAGAAAGTCTATTAAAAAGCATGAAGATAAAAAATCATTAGCTAAAAAGATAAAAGAAAGTATAGATCTATCAGCCATAGAACCTAACCAAGCAGATCACAGTAAACACAGATATCCTAAAGATAATGAAACAGAAACATTTGATACAGGTGATAAAGACCATTGGCTAACAGGTAAAGATGGTGAGTGGTTTATCCAAGATGAAGATGTAGTAGCATTAGATAAAGAAGCAGAGAACATTACATTTGAAAAAACAGTAGACTTAGGGTTATATGATGACGATGAATTAGATTGGGATGATTTCGATAACACACCTGGTTTTGATAATGAAATAGATGTTACAGAGGCCTTATCAGTACAAGGTCGTTTAAAAAGAAGATTTAATGCACGAAGAAACAAACAAAAATTAAAAGTAGCTAGGCGTATAGCATTACGAAGAGGCTCTACTCCAGACAGATTGAAGAAGAGAGCAACCAGGGGTGCAAGGCTCATGGTTTATAAACGACTACTTAGAGGTAGGGATAGAGCTGGATTACCACCAGCAGAGAAGGCTCGTTTGGAAAGAATGATACAGAGATTCCAACCGTTGGTAAGTCGTATATCTGTTAAACTGTTACCTCAAATGAGAAGAAATGAGATTAAAAGACTTACAAGCGCTGGTAGGATGAAGGCCAAAACAAGTAAGAAATTTAAAGCAGCTAAGCCAGTAAAAAGTGCTTCACAGAAAAAGAGTAAGAAGTTTAAAATTAAAAAACAAAAAACATGTAAACCACCTAAGAGAAAGGTCGTTAAACCTAGATACGCTTCTGGTGGTCCAACAATTAAGAAAGCAAGTAAATCCTATAAAGCCTTTTCTTATTCCATCGGCTAATAACACACATAAATACCGGT